>Ga0138292_1130557_pt1 | contig 12915 bp, 8 predicted proteins | sample S_140709_E_mt_FD_106913 | JGI IMG/M metagenome (GOLD analysis project Ga0138292, IMG submission 106913) | Freshwater microbial communities from Lake Simoncouche, Canada - S_140709_E_mt (Metagenome Metatranscriptome) | ecosystem: Environmental > Aquatic > Freshwater > Lake | place: Canada: Quebec... | reverse complement strand
AGACTTAGCATATTCAGCTTCGTTATAGTCTTGTTCGTGAAAACCGATGCTGAAAGTTTTCACAGGTTGTTGACTTTGAGCCTGCATCAAAGCCACAATTGTCGAAGAGTCTATCCCACCTGAGAGAAAAGCACCTAACGGGACATCTGCCAGCATTCGCATTTTTACGGCATCATGAAGTAGTGCCTCTAAATTCACTATAGCTTCATTTTCTGACCCTGTAAACAGACAAGCAACACCGCCTGTGGCGGCAGTTTTGGCAGACCAATAGGGTACTGGCTGAGGGTCAATTCCACATCCCTTCCAACTCAGCAGAGTTGCAGGCGGTAATTTATAGATGCCTTGATAGATTGAATAAGGTGCAGGAATATAAGAAAAATGCAGCATCAAAGCCAACGCATCACGGTTGATTTTTGGTTGAAAATCAGGATGGACTTTAAAAGCTTTTAATTCTGAGGCAAATATAAAAGTATTGCCGCACCAACCATAATATAGTGGCTTTTCCCCGAGGCGATCGCGTCCCAAATGTAAAACCTGTTCTTGACGATCCCATAAAGCGAAAGCAAACATCCCATTGAAACGCTTGGTTGCTTCTAAAACTCCCCATTGACAGATAGCTGATAACATTACCTCCGTGTCAGAATGACCGGAAAATTTATATCCAAGACTTTGTAACTGCTTTTTTAATTCTGGGAAATTATAAACTTCACCATTGAAAACAATTACATACCGACCATCGGTAGATATCATCGGTTGATGTCCTTGGGGTGAAAGGTCTACTATAGATAGTCTTCGGTGTCCTAGTGCAATTCCGACTTCTCCATCAACCCAACTGCCACCGTCATCTGGACCACGATGAATTAATGATTTTGACATTTGCTGCACAATTATTGGCAGATAATCGGCACTAATTTGTCTAGATGTATCCCAAAAGCCAGTTATTCCACACATAAATCACATAAATATTGTTATTGTTCTAGTTAATGCTTTTTACTTCCTCAGGACTACGCATCTGTTGCCTGAAAATTATCATCTCTTGTTGTAGTTGCCATGATTTTTCCGAAATAGCATCTCGAAGAGAGAACTAAAATCAATCCCCAACTATTGAGATCATTCATCAATAAGAGTGCGGTTGCGAGGAGTCCTGTACTTCTTTTTGTGCATTCAGCCAATCTTGCGTACTTTTTCGTACATAATTGTAGAAAGCAATTTGCCTTTCCCTAAGTATTTCGTTTGTGTATTCTTTAGCTTTTTCTAGGTTACGGGCTGACATTCGAGCCATGCGTTCTGGGTTAGTCACAACTTCCCGAATTTTGGCGGATAAAGCAGCAACATCACCAGGTGGCACTATATCCTCTGGTGCTAGTAGTTCAGGAATACCCCCTACTGTAGAACCAATACATGGTAATGCCCGTGCCATTGCCTCGATCATTGCTCTGGGTAAACCTTCTTGATGAGATGCTAAGATAAACAGGTCGGCCTGATCCAATTCAGCCCGCACAGCTTTTCCTGCGGATAACTGACCCCGAAAATTTACATGATCTCCTAAATTTAATTTCACTGCTTGCATTTCCAATTCTTCTCGATGCTTACCATCTCCAACAAGAACTAATTTCAGTTTCAGTCCCTGCTGTACACAATTGACGACGGCATTAATTAATACATCTGGTGCTTTATAAAGTTGTGCTAATGTCCCGACAAAGATGATAGTGAAAATCTGACTTTCCTGTTTAGGTAAGCGGGGAACGGATACAAAAGCATCATGAGATAACTCTATACTTGAGTAATGTGTTGAAAAAGCATCTTTTCCTGGTGGATACCGCTTTTGTAGTGCGCTCTCGGTGACATAGGCGGCACCACAAGCTCTAGCACATTGTCGCCGCAATATCCGAGGAGATCGCCAGCGGAAAAACGGACGCAAAGGGTGTTTAATCGAACCAGGTGCAAAGACATCATAGGGATCACCAACCACTTCTAGACCGAATGGATGATTCCTAGCCCGTAGTTTAGGTTCAATACAGGAAGCAATGGTCGAACTTACCCTCAAAATTACGGCATCTTCCGTATTTACAGCTTGTTGGGCGGCACGTTTAATTATATGCGATCGCCATAAATACTGCATCGGTCCAATGTAATAGGGAATAGCAGCAAAAGAAATGCTATCGCCATTGGACTCCTTCCAGTCAGACGGCACTGAAAGTACATCCTGAACACGGGCAACCACCCGCACATGATCAAAAACCTCTAGATACCTCTGCCAAAATGAATATGGAAACTGAGTATGTGTCCAGACAATCCCATCTGGTGTCCGATTAAAACGATGTTCAAGTGCAACGACAACTTTCATAAGGATATGTAGTAAGTACAAAAGGACAAAGCGGGCTGGAAGTGTCAATGTTAATTACCTGAGTGCGGTGTGCGGTGTGCGGTGTGCGGGGGTGGAGAGCAGCTTTTAATTAATACAAGAATTACGTAAAAACATTTTCTCGTAAATAGATGCAATCACCTGAGCATGAAACTGTTGAGAGCGGCTTTTTCCGTTTTCAGACAATTTCAGCCTAATTTGTGAATCTGTTGTTAGCAGTCTAATAACAGCCTCAGCTATAGCTTCCACATTTGCCGGAGGTACAAGAATACCATTGACACCATTTTCAATAATTTCCCCTGGACCATAGGGACAATCTGTCGCAATCACGGGAGTGCCACAGGCCATAGCTTCTACAATCACATTTCCAAAACCTTCATAGACAGATGACAGCACAAAAATATCTGCCACTGCCATATATTTGTATGGGTTACTTTGAAAGCCTAGTAACCGGACACAATCATTTAATCCTAGTTGTTGAATCTGTTTTTCTAGCATCCCGCGCTGTTTCCCTTCCCCAATAATCCACAAATGTACTGGGATCACTTGCCGCACCTGTGCTAAAGCATCAATCAAATAGGGAAAACCTTTTTGATCAGTCAGTCTTCCACAGGCGACAATTAGCGGTACGTTTACTGGTAAATCTTCCTGATGGATAGACTCTTTGGCACCACTCAAGACCCTACTATCCCAGCCAGCATTATAAATTACATCTAATTGATTGCTAATATGAGGACACAGCGTCATTAAATCCTCTGCTACACCCTGAGAAAGCGCAATTATCTGATCAGCTTGTGGATAAAGTCTGGGAATTAGTGATAACGTCAGCAAGTTAGTGATATGCCAATAGGGTTGATGCTCAACAGTGGGAGGATTCTGAACACAGAGAATAACTTTTGGACGAGTCGGCAGATCACTAGCAGCTAAAACTGCGACGACATTGGCGTGATCCATAATTGAGCAGAGAATATTAGGCTTTTCGTCCTGGATAAGTTGGCGAAGTGGAGCTATTGAGCGAATATTGCGGATGACGCTGGAATTAGTTTTTCCTGTATTTAAAAAATGCAATTTAACATACTTAGGTAAGTCAGATTCATAAGAACCACCAGACTGGGATAAAGCTAGAGAAAAACGAAACTTTTGAGGATCAAGGTGATTGATGATTCGTAATAAATGCATCTCTGCACCACCACCACCAAGGGTGGGAACAAAGAATAGTATATGTATTCGATGATCAAATTTACTTTGTAGTTGGTTCATGGTTTTTATTTACTTTTTGCTTGAAATGACAACAGTCCAAATACACAAAGAAGTACTACAGATGAAGTGAGGGAAATCATCCCACGGATTATTCCCGGACCCGATGGTTCGAGTAGATAGAGGGTGATTACATAGGGAACTATCATTGAAGTTTGAGTGGCATAATTACGGAAAGTCCAAGCCAGCCATTTGTGGAAAAGGCCGAAGGCAAAGAAAACTATAAACACACCAGGAACACCAAAATTCCAATAGGCTTCAATACTAGGTTCAATGGGAATACCTGCATCTAAACCAAAAAATGTATTGCCAACAACACCATCTACCAATCCAGGCTTCCCTGGCCAAAGTCCCCGGGGAATCAGAATTGTTAGGGCGGCTAAATAAGAGCTACCATTTAGAAAATCAACCTGATTAGGTACTAAAGCTAAAATGGGAATTGCACCGCTGCCATCTCCACTTCGTGATCCTAATTCATCTGTTGCCAAGCCGAAAATAGATTCCGTTGAAGAGGGTTGATTTAACGTATTCCAGTTGATTTGCCCACTCCAGGTACTGTTTCTGAAATCTCCTAATATACCTAGTAGAAACAATCCTATTAAAGCAAAAGTTAGGATTTGAGCGAAAGCAACTTTGCGATCGCGGATCATAAATACCATCAACCCAAAAATGATGAAATAAATAACACTTGAACGAGAGCCTCCACTTAAAAAATTAATAACAAGTGAACTTAATGAACATATCCAGAATAGTCCTTGAAGATGAGCTTTAGGATCTTTTGCTAACCATATCAAGCAGGCAATAGCACCAAATTGAATCAAAAATTGCCAGTAGAATTGACCCGCTAGTGTTGCCCGTCGTCCTTGTCCCCAAGAGAGAATGTGTGCAGCGATTCCACCTTGAATTTGCATATAGGCTGCACAGGCTACTATAGAGAAAATTACTACGCACAAGACTTTTAGTTTTAGATGACGAGGTGGCAAAAAGGTTAATTGTAAATTACCAAATTTCAGAGAGAAGAAGAAACCACAATAGTAACTAACTAGACCAACTATACTAAGAACTACATTATCAGCTAATAAGAAAGTCAAACTTTCGCTATTCCAAGTAGGTAGAGCTATATGCGTTTCAAGTCCATTTATATAAATAGGAGTCTTACGTATTTCATTCCTCAGAGTTAGAACAATATTGAATATTAAAGGATGAAACCATCCATAGGAAGGTTGATAAAAAATAACAGGTATGAGTAGGAGTAAAAAATTTACTACCAATCCTAAATTGACCCATTGTAAGGCAACTGTAGACTTTGGGTTCAAATATACTTGAATAACTACAAAGAGTAAATAAATAACAATGATGGCAATTACTAAAATTCGGTGAAGCCAGCGCATAGCAACAAAGGGTGACTCATTATTGTATCTATGACTGTCAATTTTTAATTTTGTTATTTGAGAATTATTCATTTTTCTAACTCATTTATTTTCTGCTCAGGACAAAGCTGTTTGTAAGTTTCAATGAGTTTATCTACACCTGTATCCCAATCAAATGCCTTTGCTCGTGTCCTAGCTGCAATTGCCATAGCATGGCGCTCTTCCTCATTGACAACCAGAAAACGTATTGCCATTGCCAGACTGAGTGCATCTCCAGCAGGTACGAGTTTACCAGAAACTTCATTTTCGACAACAGTTGGGATTCCACCCACATTAGAAGCAATGATAGGAAGACCAGCAGCCATTGCTTCTATTAGTACAATCCCAAAGGCTTCTTGATAACTGGCTAAGATAAATATATCTGCACTCTGGTATTCTCCAGGAATATGAGTGGGTGACACTGCACCAGCAAACTCAACCCGGTTACTAACACCAAGACGTTCTGCCATATCTCGTAAAAACAACTCATAATCAGGAGATCCACTACCAATAATGCGAAGACTAACTGGAAGATCAAGCAGATGGGAAATTGCCTCAAGGCAGATTTCAATTCCTTTCAAGGGAATTAAACGAGCAACTGTGAGTAAGGTAATTGGTTTTAGGTGAGGGACTGATTCAATGACTCCTTGTTGATAATCCGCAGATTTACGGGCTGCGGCAATTGCTTCAAAAGGTTGCAATTTAGTAAAATTTGGCAGGAGTAATATCTTATTATTAGAAATGGAAAAATGCTGCACAAGGCGTTTTTGATAAAGTGGTGTAGTCGCCCAAATGCAATCATAAACTGAGAATAAAAACCCTTGAAGTAACTCCAGTACAAAAGTATATAACTGTTGAGGCAGATTCTTAGCAGAAATATTAATGATTTTATCTTGATTGGTTATATCCCAAACTAAGTCTGAACTATACTTTACAATTGATGGAATTTGATGAAACCGAGCAATAATACCAGCCATTATCGTTAAATTGAAGCTCATAGTTTGCATATGCAAAACAGTCGGCTTAAACTCGCTAATAATACGATTTATCTCATAATAAATTCGTGTATTACGCACTATTTTATCTAGCCAACCCTGACGTGAAGTTTCATCAATAAAGGTTACAGGGATTCCCTCAATGATTCCGCTCGAACTGGGATTACCATAAGTAATAATATGTACATCAATACATCGGGCTATTAAGCTACGTGCAATTTGTTGGGTTTGCGCTGATGGACCGCCTATTTTAGGTGGATATACACCAGAAACCAGCAATATCTTCATTTTCATCCTGCCTCCTAATTTATTTTGTTTATAAACTCTTTAGTTGCGCTTGAGTAAGGTTAGCAATCTCAGTGGTAGGAATAAAGCCTTAGTTGTCAGTATCGCGTTTTCTCTAGTTTGTTTCCAAAAAAGAAAGCAGAAATAGTTAGCAAGCGAAGCAGATATCAAAGTTGCAATTGCTGCTCCTTTACCTTGGTAAAGCGGGATTAGTAGAAAATTGAGCATTATGTTTGTACATAATCCTATTAATTTTGCATAAAAATTTAACTTTTGCAATCCCTCTGCAACTATCCAATTGCTTGTCACTTCTCCTTGAAATGTGAATAGAGAAGTAAATATATAAATAGAGAAAATAGGAGTAGCTAGTTGATAATTATCTCCATACAGTAGCGTTATCAAAAATCCAGAGAAGGGAAATGTTGAAATTATAATAGCATAGGCGAGAAGACTGGTTAAATCATAAATTTTCTGTAGTTTTTTTCTGTATATATATTTGTCAAGGCTTCGAGCCTTAATTATACTTGGGTATAATGAAGAACTAATGATAAGTGGTAAAAAAGACCAAACTTCACAGATAGTTACTGCGCTGGCATAAATTCCGACCGAACTATGGCCAACCATGTTTCCTAGCATCACCTGATCAATTGAGGCATAAATGAAAATAGCTGTAGCTGATAAGAATAGAGGGTATGAATCTCGTAGCAAATCTTTGATTGACTGTAAATCCGTTCTCCAATTTCTAATGTTTTGATGATCTAGTTGATAATAAAATATTAATCCCATTGCATAAATAATTGTTTCTAAACTAATAATACTAGCGAATAAAAACAGAGGTGCTTTAAATACAATCAGGAAGATTTTTATAATCGTTATGATCAAAAAAGCCAAGTTACTAGCTAACACTTGAAATTTAGATTTAACTTGAGATTCAAACCAATTTTCAATTGGCTGAAAAGAATTAAATATAAATTTAATAGCTACAATTGCAACTAGTAAATGAATATAATGAGACTGGGGATATATTATCTTAATAAACGTTATTGACAATGTGGCTGCCAGGATTCCACCAATGATTTGAACAATAAAAGCTGTGCCTAAGATCCTATCCTTAGATAATGGTTTTTGTACTAAATTTCTGGTTATAATTTTGCTCATTTGTGAGGTGGATAGTGGCAGAAAAAAGTTGGAAAAAGCTAGAGCATATTGAAGTGTACCAAACCTGCTCGGTCCAAGATAACGTGCTACTAATGTTCCCATGCAAAGACTTATAAATAATCTAAAAACCTTTCCCAAGAAAAGCCAACCTGTATTACCGATAATTTGACGATTTTCTGGATTGAAATTTTTGACGATTGTTTTGAATTTGAGCAAGTACGTCCACAGTAATATGTTCTTTATTTTAATCATTTTTTTTTACTCATGCTTGATAAATTGTTATGAATTATGTGATTCACAAAGAATTACGCTTGCGACTGCGGAAATTCCAAGATATTTGATAACCATCTACACAAGCTATCCATTTATTTTCATCAATTTTATGAGGATCTATATTATGCATTCCTATTTTATTCCAGCCCCTGCCGCTTCCTTTAATAATTGAATTATTGCTGATTTGTTTCTCTTCGTAATTTTTAGTTGTCAAATCGGTTATTTCAAATGCTCGAACTTGATTACCATATAAATGTTCATCATCTTGAGTATATCTAACGATTTTGCCATCCGATACTATGACTCTACCTCCTGGTCTAGCAATATTTTTATTGCTCTTGATAACCGGACTTTTAGGATGTTCAATCCAAGTTTCTAAAAGATCATTTGCATAGTACAAATATAAGACATCGCTACTTTTTACTGAAGTTAAAAGCCACCAATAATCCTGAAAGTAAAAAACAGAAGCATCAGAATATTTATCACCAGATATTAAATCTTTGACAAAAGTCCATTTCCTAGGAAAATCTACTGCTTTATAGAGACGAATAGAGTTGACTTCATTGCTTTCTGGAATCAGATAATACTCATCATTCCACTTAAAAACATATGGATAAGATAAGTGAAAATATTCATCAATTACAATTTGTTGATAAGTCCAATTAAAGGCATCAGTGCTAGTTGCTAGGGCAATATCACCCTTCTGATCATCAGCATTCATGACTTCAAAAAACATATACCAAATCCCATTTTCATTGATCATAAATGGGTCTGCGACAAATTCAGCTGGCACATCTTTTACATCTTTAGCAGTCAAAACTGGGTTGTTGATATTTTTAGGAGCAACAAAATCTACAACAGATGTGCCTACATAAATTCCAATTGACCAATTTTCTTGCTTTTTGACAAATTGTTTGATAAATTTTTTGGCAAAATTCATATCTATTAATCTCCGAATATTTAATGCAATTACTAAGAAGTTGTGTAATTTAAATTTATTTAGCACAGTTTGAAAAGGAAACAGGATTTCTATTTTTGGCAAACTTCTGTAAGTTTCCCGGGGTACTTATTTTGATTTAGGGCTAAATAGAAAATTTCTCATTGTTGTTACCACCCAACCGAATATTCTTTTTCCGGCTGAATCCATGCTTGCCAACTTCCAAGTTATACACACCTTCTGGTAGATAAACTACCGCCACCTCGGCGGGAACAATAACTTCTAGAACCCTATTTCCGTTCTGCGTCACCTTCATTCGCGTACCAGCTTTACCTACTGCCACCTGCAAGCGGCTGATTTTTTGCCGTGCTAATGCCAGGCGCAAAAATGCTTGTCCCGCTTGACCCCCTTCCATGCGCATGACCTTTTCGCCCCGTTGCAAGATCCGATTCCCCAAGTTTTCTGCCGCCTCTAGAATTTCTTGATCTCCACTGGCTTCATAGGCGGATACAAGGATGTCGATAAAGATAGTCTGCTGTTGATCTAAGCCATACTTATTGACCATCTTCCCTTGCTCAATACATTCGGGTACAAATCCATCTTTTCCCATAGTCAGCAAATTATTCCACGCTTGCTTGAACCGCTGAATGTACTTAGGGTCTTTGGTGGCATGATAGGCTTGAACCAAGATATAGAGAGTATTGTATTTACCGTCACCATAAAGCTGATTCACAGCGGTCTTACCATCGGGATTAAGCTTACGGATAAAGTGACCCCACCGCTGGACCCACGCCTTCTCGTACCATATATTTGTTACTTCCATTGCTCTATCTAAATATTTCTTTTCACCCGTCAGCTTGTGGAGATCGAACAGTTGTCGCACGTAGTATAGGGTGTCTGTATCGCTAGACCTTTCCCCTGGACGGACGAAGGCTTTAGTAGGGGTGAATTGCTCTTCTAGTAAAGCCAGATGCTGGTTCATTCGGTTGTCCCAAACAAACTCTAACTTCTGATTTGCCCATTTTATAAACTTAGGATCACCAGTTTTCTGGGACAAATAGGCTAACCCATTAGCTATCGCACCATAATCCTGTGTTAGCGTCAGTTTACTCTTTGGCTGACCATCTTTCACCTCTACCCAGCCCCATATCCCACCCTTCTTTCCCGACTTCAGGTTAAAATCAAAGTACTTGATAGTTGCTTCCGCCAAAGCTACACACTTTTTCAGTAGATTTAAGTCGTTAGGAAACCACTGGCAAATTTCAACTCCTTTACCTACTAATGCCACAGGTTGCTTGTTCCCAGTACTCATTTTGGAGAACTGATCTGGCGAGTCATAGGAGAAGGGAATTAGTCCTGTATTACGATCGCGGTTAGAAAAGAAAGACTCAGCAAATAAACCCATCATTGCTTCCGCCGGCTTATAATCTAGTGATTTAAGTGTGATGGGCAAGTAATTGTCTAAATGACCGCGCAGAAGATGCTTACCTGTTTTAGCAATCTCACTCCAGTATCTATCCATGATGTCAAAGCCAGCTATGAGAAACTTATCCCCGGCGATATAGTAAGCCTCTTTTTTGCCGTCCGCAAGTTTGATATGAGTTAAGTCTAGAGCATATCCTTCTAAACTCTTTGGGTAATACCACAAAATCATCACCGTAGCTAACAATAAAGTCACAATAAATTTTTGGGAAATTTGCTTCATTTTTAATTGCCTCGGATAAATATAATTATTGATTGCTTGTCTTTGACTATATCCCCAGAGATTGTCGTGTTTATAGTGTTGATATCTGAAGTATTTATTAATAATTACACCTCTTGCGGCTTAGTATTTGCCAAAATATTACTATTAAAAATTGGTGTAAAAACACTATTATTTGCTAAATGTTTCGGTTTGTAACCTGCTACTAATTGCGACAGCAATAAGATAATAGAATCGGTATCATTTCTGGACGCTACTCCTAGCAATTTTTCGACGGTAATATCTAAATAATTAGGAATAATCCGACTCGCATTTTTCACAACTAATAGTTTTTCGTGTTCAGTCTTTTCATACTCTTCCCCCTCAATAAACAATTCCTCGAATAGCTTTTCCCCCGGTCTTAAACCTGTAAATACTATGTCAATATCTTTGTTAACTTCATATCCTGAAAGATGAATTAATTCTTTCGCTAAATCTACAATTTTTACTGGTTCACCCATATTTAACATTAAAACTTCACCACTACGACCCAGGACAGATGCTTGCAAAACTAGTTGAACTGCTTCCGGTATGGTCATGAAATATCGGCAAATATCGGGATGAGTAACTGTAATTGGTCCTCCTGCTAAAATCTGTTTTTGGAATGTAGGAACTACACTACCACGACTTCCTAAAACATTCCCAAAACGCACCGCTACATAGGATTTACCACTTTCTTTTGCAGCTTGTAAAACTAACATTTCCGCTACTCTTTTACTAGCACCCATCACATTAGTAGGATTAACTGCTTTATCTGTGGAAATCATCACAAAATGTTCAACATTATATTGCAATGCTACTTGTAGTAAATTTCTCGTTCCCATCACATTATTAGTAATTGCTTCTGCGGGATTTAATTCCATCAGAGGAACGTGTTTATGAGCCGCAGCATGAAAAATTACATCCGGTTTAAATCTCTCAAAAGCGTGTTCCAATCTCGACTGCACTCTAATATCAGCAATGAAGGTATAAATCTGTGGTATATTAACATCTGTCGCTGATTTATGATTATTTTTCAGTATTTGGATTAGTTTTTCTAGTTCTTGTTGGATATTAAAAACAGAATTTTCTCCATGGCCAATTAGGATAATTTTAGCTGGGTGACAACGTAAAATTTGTCGGCATAGTTCACTACCAATTGATCCTCCTGAACCTGTAATTAATACTGTTTTATTCTTGATAAATTTGGCTACTCTTTCCAGTTCTGTCTGAATGGGTTCACGTCTGAGCAAATCCTCAATTTTCATGTCTCTAACACTATCTACTCTGACACGACCATTCAGGATTTCATAGATTCCTGGCAAGGTACTAGGTTGTACTCCATTGTTTTGACAAATATCTACTATTTGTCTAATAGTTTGTCCAGGAACTGTAGGCATAGCAATGATAACTTTATGGATTTTTAGTGTTTTGATAACTTCAGAAATTTTCTGGCGATTTCCTAATACGGGAATTCCCCTTAAATGTATATTCTGTTTTTTGATGTCGTCATCAATAAATCCTACAGGATAAGCTCCAAATTGGGGATTTCTTTGCATATCTTCTACAAGGGAAACCCCCGCACTACCAGCACCAATTATCAACACTCTTTCTCTATTTTTAGATATTTTTTGTCTGTGGCTTATCCTTTCTACAACCCGAACACTAAACCGCAGTAAAATCACAAATATGCAAGATAGTATTCCCTCTAAAATTGGCAGTGATTGCGGAAGTTCACCTAATAGCATCTCCAATAAATTAAATAGGGTCGTTTGGATGACTACCACACCCATCATCAATGTGACTATATAAATCCCTTCTTCGATGCTTGCGTACTTCCAATAGCGTCTATAAAAACCAACCCCCCAAAAGATAATTAGTTTGACTACTAAAAACAAAATTGTCGCAATTCCCAACTGGAAAATATCTTCTTGCAAGTTCAGCTTACCATCTAAACGCAATCCTAATGCTAACAATGGTGTCATTGCGAAAACCGTGATATCACAAATAAACCAATGTCTATTCCTGATTTTACTTAATTGAATCGATAATTTTCTAATTGTTCTCTGAATAGTGACATGAGAAACAAAAAATAGGATATTCATATCAGTATCTCCAGGAAAATATACAGAATTTTTTCACTGGATAAACACCTGCAATTCTCATTAATAACCTCAAAAAATTGTTTATGGAAATAACCATATTCAATTATCAATGGTAGGGATTACCCGCCCAGTTCTAAATTGGTTATTAATACAAACAAATCTTAATGGTAAAATGGTGGAAATTTAATAATCAATGAATCTACTCAATATCTTCATCATTTTTTGGGGGTTTATCCCAAATCACATAGCATCAATAGCTGATTAATGAAAATATATTCTTGCGGTTTGTGTCTTCTGCCTCTGGGGTGAAAATTTATAAGAATAAATTTTCACTAGTCATGTTTGAGTTTGAGTGCTATACAATTTATATTGACTAACCAAATATGAACATAATCTATGGGTTATTATTTT
>Ga0138292_1083695_pt1 | contig 13550 bp, 23 predicted proteins | sample S_140709_E_mt_FD_106913 | JGI IMG/M metagenome (GOLD analysis project Ga0138292, IMG submission 106913) | Freshwater microbial communities from Lake Simoncouche, Canada - S_140709_E_mt (Metagenome Metatranscriptome) | ecosystem: Environmental > Aquatic > Freshwater > Lake | place: Canada: Quebec... | reverse complement strand
CTTCAATACTAAATTTCAAATTGAGAGCGCCTTCAGCAACTACATGTATTTTGTCTTCTGCATTAAAAAAAGAATAACATTGAGAAATTTCTTTAGCAGTAACATTTTCTATGTTAAGTGAATGAGCTACAGCTTGCAACTGATTAGTTTTAAACTCAATTAAAGCAATTCCACCCAAATTAGTTATTGCTTCTTTTGCAGATGTTGAAAAACGATTAGCAGAAACAGTTAATTTTAGTGATAATTCACCATCACCTAAAATTTTAACTAAATCAGTCTTAGAAATGTAACCTTTTTCATATAAAAATTCAGTAGTAATAAAATCTACAGAGTGAGTGAGAGCAATTGAAGCTAAATCATTGAGATTAAATACTACAAATGAGTCAGCTCTGTTAGACTTATAACGCTTGTGAGTGTTTTTAAAACCACCCTTGGGTAAACGCATTTGAAGTGGCATTTGACCACCTTCATGAGCTCTTTTACTTTTAAAACCTGCTCTTGCTTTTGCACCTTTATGACCACGAGTAGAAGTACCCCCATGTCCTGAACCAGTACCACGAGCGATTCTTTTAGTTTTTTTAACAGATCCTGCAGCTGGTTTAAGATTGCTCAGTTTCATTTTTATAATATATTAGTAATTAACAATAAAAAATTAGTAACTAAAGTTTGACAACCTCTACAAGGTGATTTACCTTGTTAATCATACCTTGTATTTGAGGCGTTACATTATGCTCAGCAAAAGAACCAACTTTTGATAAACCTAAGGCTTGAACAGTTACTTTTTGTCTATGAGACCTGTCGATTGTACTTTTAACAAGCGTTATTTTAACCTTATCCATTTTATTAAATATTTCAGGATTATCCATTAAAAACTTTATCTAATTCTAAGCTTCTATCCTTAGCAACCTGAAAAGGAGATCTAAGTTTAGATAATGCATCAATAGTAGCTTTGATTACATTGTGAGGGTTAGAAGAACCATTAGATTTAGCTAATACATTATGTACACCAGCTAATTCTAAAACTGCACGCATAGCACCGCCAGCAATTACCCCAGTACCGTCAGTGGCAGGTAATATTAAAACTTTACCAGCACCATATTTACCGTTTTGTTCGTGAGGTATAGTTCCTTTGAAAACTGGTACTTTTACGAGGTTCTTTTTTGCATCATCAACTGCTTTTTGAATAGCTGCTGAAACTTCACGAGCTTTACCAAGACCATGACCAACAGTACCATTGCCATCACCTACTACAACAATAGCAGCAAAGCTAAAAGTACGTCCACCCTTAGTAACCTTAGCAACACGGTTGATAGCAACCATTTTTTCTTTGAGTTCGGACTCTGCCGGTTTTACTCTGTTTGTATTTTTTGCCATTTCAAAAATTTTTCAGACTTAATTAGAATTGAAGTAACTGATTTGTTCCATCCTCAAGTTTTTCACCACGAGCACCATCAGCTAAAGCTTTTATTCTACCGTGGTAAAGATAACCAGATCTATCAAACGCAACAGTTTTAAATCCAGCATCGATAGCTTTTTTAGCAATTAATTTTCCAACTAAATTAGCTTTTTCTGATTTAGTAACATTCTTTTCAGAAATGCCGTCTTCTCTAGACGAAGCAGATAGAATAGTTTTTCCTGAAACATCATCAATCAGTTGAACATATATCTGAGAGTTACTTCTGAAAACAGACATACGAGGTCTAGAAGAAGTACCAGTAACTTTTTTTCTTATGCGGCGTTGAATTTTTTGACGACGCGTCATTTTTTTAGAAGCCATGATTTATAATAATACTCTAAGCTTTAGTAAAAAATAATTTAAAACTATTTAGAAGCAGTTTTACCAGCTTTTCTTCTGATTGCTTCACCTTTGAAACGTACACCTTTTCCTTTGTAAGGTTCTGGTTTACGGAACGATCTAATTTTTGCAGCAACTTGTCCTAACAATTGTTTGTCATGAGACTCAAGAGTTATAAGAGGAGCTTCACCTTTTTTAGTTTCAGTTAATAAAATTACATCTTCAGGAATGTAAAACATAACAGGGTGAGAATAGCCTAAAGATAATTGTAATATCTGACCTCTATTTTCTGCTTTGTAACCAACACCATAAAGTTCCATTTGAAGTTTAAAACCTTCAGAAACACCTTTTACCATGTTAAAAATTAATTGTCGGTAAAGACCATGTAAAGATTTATGACGTTTTTGCTCAGAAAGACGATTAACATTTACTACATTATCAGAAATTTCAACCTTAATGGCCGTAGTTTCAATTTGTTGATATAGAGTACCTTTAGGACCCTTAACTGTTACAAGATTTTTATCAGAAACTTTAAAATCGACGCCAGTTGGTATATTTATTGGAAGTTTTCCTATACGTGACATTATAATTTGATTTTCAAAATTAAAAAATGAATATGGAAATTAGTAAATATAGAATAATACTTCACCACCAACATTCTCTTTTCTAGCTTCTTTATCGGTTAATACACCACGAGAAGTAGAAATTACAGCAGTACCTAAGCCGTTTATAACACGAGGTATCTCAGTAGATTTCACGTATTTACGTAGACCAGGTCTACTAACTCTTATCATTTTCCTAATTACCGGTAATCTTGAATCAGAAATATACTTTATTGCAATTTTGATTGAACCTTGTTTATTATCAGTTTCATCAAATTTGTATTTTAAGATATAACCCTGAGCATATAAGATTTCAGTTATTCTTTTTTTCAAATTAGATGCAGGTATATCTACAATATGATGACCTGCCATTTGAGCATTGCGTAATCTAGTTAGATAATCCGCAATTGGATCTGTTACTGCCATATGAAGGAGTTTATCGCTAATATTATCAAAAGAATTATTAGCTGATTAAAAAATATATATTACCAACTTGCTTTGGTTACCCCAGGGATTTTACCAGCAAGAGCTAAATCACGAAACTGATTTCTGCAAATTCCAAACTGACGCATGTAACCTTTCGGGCGGCCTGTTAATTTACAACGATTATGAAGTCTGGTTTTAGCAGAATTTTTGGGGAGTTTATCTAATTCATCCCAATTACCTTCAGACTTAAGTTGAGCACGAAGTTTAGCATATTTCTCTACTAATCTTTCTCTTTTATGCTCTCTTGCTATTACTGATTTACGAGCCATAATTTAATCTTGTTTAAAGGGTAAACCCATCAATGTTAATAATTCTAATGCTTCAGCATCAGTTTTGGCACTAGTTACAAAAGTAATGTCCATACCGGTAATCCTTGGAATTTTATCTAAGTCAATCTCAGGAAAAATAATTTGTTCAGTTACACCAAACGTGTAATTACCTCTACCATCAAAACTTTTAGGATTTATACCTCTAAAGTCACGTACACGTGGCAAAGCTACGTTAATTAACCTGTCAAGGAATTCAAACATTCTCTCATTTCTAAGAGTCACACGTGCACCAATGGGCATACCCTCACGCAATTTAAAATTTGCAATAGAAGTTTTAGCTTTGGTTTTTACTGCTCTTTGTCCAGTTATGAGGGATAGTTCTTCGACAGCGATATCTGTCAACTTCTTATCAGAAGAAGCCAAACCAATGCCTTGACTAACACAAATTTTTTCTAACTTAGGAACTTGCATGATAGAAGAATATTGAAATTTTTCCATCAATTTAGAAATTACCTCATCTTGGTATTTATTCTTTAATCTTGGTTGATAGCTCATTACTTGATTATCTCTTTAGTTTTCTTAGATACTCTAACTTTTTTATCATTAATAACCTGACGGCTAGTTCTAGATGCTACACCATTTTCATCCACAACCATAAGGTTTGAAATATGAATTGGGGCTTCTTTTTCAACGATCCCACCTGGTACTTGAGCACTAGGTTTAACGTGACGTTTTACTTTGTTTAAACCTTCAACAATAGCTTTACTGTCGCTAGGAAGTACTTTAACGATTTTACCCTGTTCACCTTTATGGTCACCAGAGATAATCAAAACGTTATCGCCATTTTTAATATGTAACTTAACTTTTTTGTTGTTGATCTTGTTTGCCATAATCTTATAGAACTTCTGGTGCAAGTGAAACAATTCTCATAAAATTACGTTCGCGTAATTCACGAGCTACTGGGCCAAAAATACGAGTACCTCTGGGTTCTTCTGCTGCATTTAATAAAACTACAGCGTTGTCGTCAAATCTAATGTAAGATCCATCTGGACGACGAATTTCTTTACGTGTTCTGACTATTACAGCCTTTGATACCATACCTTTTTTGGCATTACCACCTGGGCTAGAATCTTTAACAGTGACAACAATAATGTCACCAACAGATGCATAACGTTTTCTGGTACCACCTAATACTTTAATACAAAGTACTTCTTTTGCACCGGTATTATCAGCTACATTAAGTCTACTTTCTGCTTGTATCATGATGAAATATTATTATTTCGCGCGTTCAATAATCTCGACTAATCTCCAACGTTTTGTTTTGCTTAATGGTCGAGTTTCCATTATTCGTACAACATCACCAATTTTGGACTCATTTACTTCGTCATGAGCTTTAAATTTTTTGGTAGATTTAACAAATTTACCATAAATAGGATGTTTAACTCTACGTTCAACCGAGATAGTTATAGTTTTATTCATTTTATCACTAGTAACTATACCGGTACGTTGTTTGCGTAATTTACGCGTTACTTCAGTTGCCATTTGGAACTATTTAAATTATCTATGACTATTATTTTCTTTCTTTCTTCCTGCGTGCTAAAATTCTATCACGTTGATTATTGTCAGAGCTTAATTCTCTAGATCTTAACTCAGTTTTAATTCTTGCAATTACTTTTCTTGCAGATTTAAGTTCCTGGGTATTTTGTAGAGAAGCAACACTATGATTGTATCGTAAATCCTGTGACAAAAGCTCAGCGTTAGCTAACTCATTTGTTAATTCTTCAGAGGAAAGATTTTTAAATTCAGAACTTTTCATTGTAATTATTATTGTTATAATTCAACATAATCGTTTCGTACTACAAATTTGGTTTGTACTGGTAATTTTTGAGCAGCTAATCTTAAAGCTTCGTCAGCAACTACACGTTTAACACCATCAATCTCAAAAAGTATACGACCTGGATGGATCACTGCAACATAATGTGATAAGGGACCTTTACCTTTACCCATACGAACTTCTTGTGGTTTTTTGGTAATAGGTTTATCAGGGAAAATACGTATCCAAACTTTACCTTCACGCTTCATATAGCGAGTCATTGCAATACGAGCTGATTCAATTTGACGATTGGTAATCATACCTTCATCAAGTGATTTTAATCCGAAGGTACCGTGAGATATCGTAGCACCGCGTTGAGCAACTCCCTTTATTCTTCCTTTTTGCTGCTTGCGGTATTTGGTTCTTTTCGGTTGTAACATTATATGATGATTATTCTATTTTCAATAATGGTCTAATGAAACGGAAGGTTGAACTTCCTTTTAAAGCGGATGCAAAGATAGAAATAAATTTTAAAAGTTTAATTTTTTTATAAACTTTTTATTACTTTTTCTTTCTTTTTTCTCTGCGGTTATCTTTACCACCTGAGTTACGTTTATTGTCTCTACCCTGAGAAGATCCACCACCATTAGAATTTGATGCTAATGAAGATGCATTAGTACCTTGCTGAGTTGGGAAAAAATCTACTTTTTCATAAATTTCACCACGGCAAATCCATACTTTAAGACCTATTTTACCATAAACAGTCTGTGCTTCTACTACAGCATAATCAATATCAGCTCTAAATGTATGTAGTGGGCTTCTCCCCTCTTTATATTCTTCAGAGCGAGACATATCAGCACCATTTAGACGACCGGAAATGCGTACTTTAATACCTTCACCTTGAGCTCTAATAGTAGATTGAATAGCCATTTTAATAGCTTTTCTATAATTAATACGAGCTTCAATTTGTTTAGCGATTGTTTCACCAACGATCTGAGCACTTAATTCAGGTTTGCGAATTTCAACTATGTTAATTTGAATTTCTTTGTTGGTTAGTTTTTTTAATTCTTCACGAATGCTATCAACTTCTTGACCACCTTTGCCGATAATAATACCAGGACGTGATGTATGAATTGTTATAGTAACACGTTTAGAAGTACGCTCGATTACAATACGAGCAACACCACCTTTTTCAATACGAAACTGAAGATAACGACGAATTTTTTCGTCTTCAACAACTTTATCGGCATAATCTTTACCGCCAAACCAGTTTGAATCCCAACCGCGAATGATACCAAGGCGATTACCTATTGGATTAGTTTTTTGTCCCATAGTTTTTTTTCGTTGATAAGCTTTAATCGTTTGAACTTAACACCTCTGCTTCTACAACATCTTCTGATGTATTTAGAGGCAGACGATTTTCTACTACCAATGTTACGTGGCAGGAATGTTTGCGAATTCTATGAGCTCTACCATGGGGAGCTGGTTGAAAACGTTTCAACTGAGTTCCTTGGTCTACCCAAATAGCTTTCACAAACAAATCATATTCCTCGGCATCTTCTTTGGATTTTACACTCCAATTCGCTACTGCCGAAAGTAATATTTTATAAAGGAATCTTGCACCCTCTTTTCGAGTAAATTTCATGATTCCTAGTGCTTTGATTATAGGAAGACCTCTAACCAAATCTGCTGACAAGCGCATCTTACGAGCTGACATATGACAGTTACTTAATTTCGCTATCGCTTGTAGTTTTTCTGTAGTATTTTGCATACTTCTAAGCTGCTTTAATAATTGTAAAAAGGCTTATTTCTTTTTGTTACCGGCATGACCTCTAAATGTACGGGTTGGAGCAAACTCACCCAATTTATGACCTACCATATTTTCAGTAACGTAAACCGGTACGAAAGTTTTACCATTATGAACGGCAATTGTTTCACCAACCATATCCGGAATTATCATTGAGGCGCGAGACCAAGTTTTAATTACGGACTTTTTGCGCGAGTCTTTTGCTTTCTCCACTTTTTTCAATAATTTGTGGTGAACGTATGGACCTTTTTTAAGAGAACGTGCCATATTTATTTAGAATTTTTGCCTGTTTTTCTGCGCGTTATGATAAAATTATTTGAATACTGTTTAGACTTACGTGTTTTTTGACCTTTAGCTTTCAAACCATTACGTGAGCGTGGATGACCACCGGATGAACGACCTTCGCCACCACCCATGGGGTGATCCACTGGATTCATGGCTACACCTCTAACTCTTGGTCTACGACCTAACCAACGTTTACGTCCAGCTTTACCTAGTATTTGAAGACCATGATCAGGATTTGAAACAGAACCTACAGTTGCACGGCACAAAGCCAAAACCATACGAGTTTCACCTGAAGGCATTTTCAAAATTACATACTTACCATCACGACCTAGAAGTTGAGCAGATGAACCAGCACTTCTAACTAGGACAGCACCCTGTCCAACTCTAGTTTCAATTGCATGGATTGTAGTACCTAAAGGCATTTCACCTATTGGCATACAATTTCCTTTATCTGGTGAAATTGAAGAGCCTGAAAATACTGTATCACCAACTTTTAAACCTTGAGGCGCGAGGATATATCTTTTCTCACCATCAACATATACAAGTAGTGCGATAAAAGCAGTACGGTTTGGATCGTATTCAATGCTCTTTACAGTTGCAGGTATACTATCTTTGTCTCTTTTAAAATCAATAACGCGGTATCTTCTTTTGTGACCACCGCCAATTTGACGCATTGTTCTGCGACCCTGATTATTTCTACCACCCGACTTACCAGATTTAGCCAAAAGGCTTTTCTCAGGACTATCAGTAGTTACTTCAGAATAGGCATTACCAATTCTAAATCTTGTACCAGGGGTTATTGGATTATATTTTTTAACAGGCATGTTTTTACGAATTTATCAGTTTCGCGACTATAATTATAAAAATTTATTTATGCATTGACTTCTTCTACATCAGCAGTTTCGCCATAGAAGCCTTCAATAAACTGTCCTTCTGCTACTGTTACGTAAGCTTTTTTGACAGGAGCTGTTTTTCCGTGAACATAACGACCTTTTACTACACGGGATTTATTTTTTCCCGGACGTACAGATGTATTAACAGAAACTACAGTTACTCCAAATTTTTTCTCAACTGCTTTCTTAATTTCAATTTTGTTTGCAGTTTTTTCTACTACAAAAGTATATTGATTAAGCACAGTGTTTTCTGCCATTTTTGTTGACTTCTCTGAAATCAGCGGCTTGATTATGATTACTCTGTTTGCCATGATAGCTATTATTAAATCTCAAAGATTATTTGTTAAGAACTTCATTGATTTGCGTTATTGCGCTTTCAGAAAGAACAATATAGTCAGCATTCAACACTTGATAAACATTGAAGTTTGCTGCATTGATTACATCTGCATTAGGAATATTGCGACAAGATAATGCAATATTAGTGTAAATATCTTTCAGACTATTATGATGATTGTCTAAAGCAATTTCATAAGTATCTAATGCAATCTGATATTCTGATTGATCAATATCAAACTTCTTGAGCAAATCAGCTTTAAGATTCAACTTACGACCTCTTGTACCCTGTGGTTTCTTTGGAGCAGCTGGTGCTATTGGAGCAGCTGGTACATTGAGCATTAAAATACTTTTGCTATCAGCTAATGTTCCCTTTGATGTATTTAAACTACTAAGGAATGAAAGATAATGCTTAGTTTTAGGCGCATCAAATTTGAAATCTTCAACAACAAAAATACGGTTTTCAGTAGCTTTGTTTGTTAAAGCAGCTTTGCGAGCTAGTCTGCTTACTTTTTTATTGAGTTTCAATTCGTAATTTCTTGGTCTAGGACCAAAAACACGTCCACCACCTCTGTAAAGGGGATTTTTAATACTTCCCTTACGAGATCCACCAGTACCTTTTTGACGATGCAATTTTCTTGTTGAACCAGCAACTTCGTTTCTTTCTTTTGATTTGTGTGTTCCTTGTCTTTGATTTGCCAAGTACTGTTTTACGGCAAGATACACAACATGCTCTACGTTTTTGTTAAGTTCGATACCAAAAACATCAGAAGGCAATTCAACATGTCTTCCAAGAGCTTTTCCGTTTATATCAAATACTTCCAGTTTCATATCTTATTTCTTAACAATTACGATAGAGCCTTTGAATCCGGGAACAGCTCCTTTGATTAACAAAATATTTTTTTCCGGAAACACTTTAAGTACCTTAAGTTTTTTTACCGTAACGCGATCGCCACCGGTGCGACCACCCATACGTGTACCCTTGAATACTTTTGCAGGAAAAGAACACGCACCAATAGATCCAGGAGCGCGTAAACGGTTGTGTTGACCGTGAGTACGCATACCTACACCAGCAAAGCCATGTCTTTTAACTACGCCTTGAAAGCCTTTTCCTTTAGAAACGCCAACAACAGATACTACATCTCCTTCTTTGAAAACATCGTCGACAGCAATCCATTCTCCAGTGCTTTTTCCGATATTAAAATTACGAAATTCAGCAACTTTACGAGGATATAGATTTACAGATTTGCCTCTTTTGTTTTCTTTGATGAGAACGGCAGAACTAGCCTGACCTTCTTTGTGAGCCTTTTGAGCTGTAAAATGACCAATAATAGCTTTAGTAAGAGATACCTCTCTTCTTTCACCAAAACCTAATTGAAGCGCATCGTAACCATCTGTTTCTTGAGTTTTGACCTGAGTAACAACACAAGGCCCCATTTCAATAACAGTACAAGCTATATTGGCTCCTTTTTCAGTATAAATGCTGGTCATCCCGATTTTTTTTCCAATTAACCCTTCCACTTTATGAATTTTTGTAGGAATTAAAAAATAAAGATTCTTACATTAATTTAACTTGAATGTCAACCCCTGAAGGTAATTCCAGTTTTTCTAGCGCACTTACTGTTTTAGCAGTTGAACTGTAAATTTCAATAAGACGCTTGTGGGTACGCAATTGGAACTGCTCACGCGATTTCTTATTCACATGCGGTGAACGCAGAATTGTGAATATTTTTTTATCCGTGGGCAGCGGAATCGGTCCGGTTACAACTGCACCGGTATTACGTACCGTCTTTACGATTTTAGATGTTGATTTATCAACAAGATTGTGATCGTAAGAGCGTAGTTTAATTCTAATTTTCTGATTCATGCCTCTTCAATTGATATTTAATATGAATTTATTTCAAATTTATAATTGCACAAATTATTTGGATGAAACACCATTTGCTTTCTCGATTACAGCTTTAGCAATTCCATCGGGAGCTGGAGCAAAATGAGAGAATTCCATTGTTGATGATGCACGTCCAGAAGTAAGAGTACGTAATTCAGTAATATAACCAAACATTTCTGAAAGTGGCACTTCCGCTTTTACTACAATTGCAGTACCTCTAGAGTCTTGACCTTTAAGTAGACCGCGACGACGATTTAAGTCACCGATTACAGAACCTGTATATTCATCAGGTGTGATTACTTCAAGTTTCATAATTGGTTCAAGAATCACAGGTTTACATTTTCTTGCAGCCTCTTTGAAACCTTCTTTAGCACAAAGTTCAAAAGCAAGAGGTTTAGAGTCGACAGAGTGCATAGACCCGTCATAAACTCTGACCTTCATACTATCTATATTATACCCCGCCAATACACCATTGTCCATCATGGATTCAAAACCTTTCTTGACTGGATTGATGTATGCTTTATCGATTGAACCACCTACGATATCCCATTTAAACTGCATTTTCTCTTTGCCGGCTTTGAAATCTTCGCTGTTGAGGAAATCCTCATCGGCTGGACCAAGTTCGAATTCCATATCAGCAAATAGACCAGATCCACCTGATTGTTTTTTCAATCTTTCACGATGAGAAACTGACATAGTAAGTGCTTCTTTGTAATTTACTTGCGGAGCACCTTGATTAACCTCTACCTTAAATTCACGTCTGAGACGATCAACTATGATTTCAAGGTGAAGTTCACCCATACCACTTATTACAGTTTGTGCAGTATCTTCGTTGTATGTTGCGCGGAAAGTTGGATCTTCTTCCATTAGCTTGGCAAGTGCCATACCTAACCTTTCAAGATCTTTCTGCGTTTTTGGTTCAATTGCCAAACCGATTACCGGCTCTGGGAAAACCATTGATTCAAGAATAATTGGTTTATCTTCGGAACAAAGCGTATCACCAGTTTTAATATCTTTGAAACCAACTGCCGCAGCGATATCTCCGGCTTCAACGTAATCGATTGGATTTTGTTTGTTTGCGTGCATCTGATAGAGACGTGAAATGCGCTCTTTTTTACCAGATCTTGTATTTAATACATAAGAGCCTGCATCTAGTCTACCAGAGTAGGCACGGAAGAAAGCGAGACGACCTACATAAGGGTCAGTTGCAATTTTGAATGCTAGAGCAGAAAAAGGTTCTTTAACGTCAGGTTTGCGAAGTTCTTCCTCTTCTGTATCGGGATTGGTACCTTTAATGGCTTCAACATCAAGTGGTGAAGGAAGGAATGCACAAACTGCATCAAGAACAGCTTGTACTCCTTTGTTTTTGAAAGAAGAACCGCACATTACAGGAATGATACTCATATCGCAAACTGCTGCACGAATAGCTGCACGGATTTCATCGTGTGAAATTGAATCAGCATCTTCGAAGAATTTCTCCATAAGTGTAACATCATATTCAGCAACAGCTTCAAGAAGTTGTTCACGACATTCAGCGACTACGTCAACTAAATCTGCAGGAATATCAATAACATTGTAAGTCATCCCCTGATCATGTTCATTCCAAATAATGGCTTGATTAGTGATAAGATCAACAACTCCTTTGAAATCATCTTCAGAACCAATTGGAACTTGAAGAGGAATCGCGTTAGCACCTAACATCTCGCGCATTTGAGAAACTACGCTAAAAAAATCGGCGCCTTGGCGGTCCATTTTATTTACGAATGCAATACGTGGTACTTTGTAATTATCAGCCAAACGCCAGTTAGTTTCAGATTGAGGCTGAACACCACTAGATGCACAAAAGAGGAATACAAGACCATCTAATACACGTAGAGAGCGATTAACTTCTACAGTGAAGTCAACGTGACCGGGAGTGTCAATAACGTTTACATGATATCCCTGGTCTTTCCATTTCCAAGCAGTAGTGATTGCAGCAGAAGTAATTGTGATACCACGTTCTTGCTCTTGCTCCATCCAGTCGGTTGTTGCAGCACCTTCGTGAACCTCACCTATTTTGTGAGTTAAACCAGTGTAGTACAATACACGTTCTGTTGTTGTGGTTTTACCTGCATCGATGTGTGCAGCTATGCCAATGTTTCTCGTGAATATTAGGTCTCTTGCCATGACGTTTGTCGTCTTTTAGACTTATTTATAAGGTTTATGAATAAATAGATTCTGTTAACGGTTTCCAAAGTGTGCAAAAGCTCTGTTAGATTCAGCCATACGGTGAGTATCTTCGCGTTTTTTAACTGCTGCACCCTCGCCTTTTGCGGCTGCTGTAACTTCAGCAAATAATTTATTGGCAAAACCTTTGCCGCTGCGTGCACGAGCATATTTAATCAACCACTTCATTGCGATTGACATACGACGGTCGGGTCTAATTTCTGTTGGAATTTGGAAGGTTGCACCTCCGATACGACGAGAACGCACTTCAACTGTCGGCATTACATTGCGCAATGCTCTCTGAAATACCTCGATAGCAGGTTCATCAGATTTTTCTTCAACAATGTCCATGGCATCATAAAAAACACCAAAAGCGGTACTTTTTTTACCATCATACATCATCATGTTAACAAATCGAGTTACGACTTGATCATTATAACGCGGGTCTGGATCGATTGCCCGCGGTTTCGGTTTGTGTTTTCTCATTTTAATCAGCGATTTAAGAAAGTTGTGTGGATGTAAGTTTATTTACTTTTATCCACGCTTCAATTCCGTCTTTTTCGGAATTTACTTCAACGGTTTTTTAAAAAGTTATTCTATTTCTTTTTAGCTCCACCTTTTCCGGCTGGTGCTGCTGCACCACCTTTTCCGGCTTTCGGACGTTTGCTACCATATTTCGAGCGAGATTTCTTACGGTCATTAACACCAGCAGTATCTAATGCACCACGCACAATAGTGTAACGAACACCTGGAAGGTCTTTAACACGACCGCCACGTACTAACACGATAGAGTGTTCTTGTAGGTTGTGTCCTTCTCCAGGTATGTAAGCAATCACCTCGATACCGTTAGTTAAACGGACCTTAGCAACTTTACGGAGTGCAGAGTTTGGTTTTTTGGGTGTCGTAGTGTACACACGTGTGCACACACCGCGTTTTTGCGGACAGGCATCCAAAGCCCTAGCTTTGCTTTTGGTAGTTATCAGTGTTCTACCGTTACGTACTAATTGATTAATCGTTGGCATTACTAAATAATTTATTTTTCTTTAATCTTTAAGACATTTTAATATTAACCCCTTGAGGGGTTTTCTAAAGCGAATGCAAAGATACAACTATTATTAACTAAAAGAAGAAGTAGACGTTTTATTACTTATTTTTTTTTTAATTTTTTTTGTTT
>Ga0138292_1060145_pt1 | contig 13667 bp, 1 predicted proteins | sample S_140709_E_mt_FD_106913 | JGI IMG/M metagenome (GOLD analysis project Ga0138292, IMG submission 106913) | Freshwater microbial communities from Lake Simoncouche, Canada - S_140709_E_mt (Metagenome Metatranscriptome) | ecosystem: Environmental > Aquatic > Freshwater > Lake | place: Canada: Quebec... | reverse complement strand
CACTTCATTTACTGGTACTGGCCCAACTCCAAGACGAGGTGCTACTGCTACATTCCTTAGGGAGTGTCGTCTTGCTCGCAATTGTCTTATTGTCTATGGCGGTGTTGGTCCAACAACAGTCAATACGAATGCAGACTCTTGCTGGCTCCTACTCTTAAACAGTCCTATTCCGGCATGGCAAATTTGCACTCAAGGACAATCTCCTTGGCCTTCAGATGGTGGAGCTGGAACTACAGCAGCTTCTAGAGGTGGTCTCTATGGCCATGCAGCAGCTGCAAGTCCAGATGGCTTATCCATCTTCGTTTATGGCGGCACTCTAGTCTCTACTGGTCAAGTCAGTGAAGACATTTATCAATTCAAGGTTTCTGGCTTTGCAGATGAACTAACCGTGGACGCCGATATGTTCAAAATGGTTAGTAATACAAATCATGCAACAATACCTAACCAGACAGTTACACCCTTGTTTTCAAACGATCCTGCTGCTACGATAACCACTTTGCGTCGAGCTATTGATGGTGCAACGGGTACTCAATCCGCAGCCGCTTGCTTCGTTTCATCTACTATGACTAATCCATACTTCCGAATCGACCTTGGATACAATCCTCCTTTTGTTAACGTTTATGGTGACAATCAGATTTATCAAATCAAAGTTTGGATGAATCCTATGGGCCCTCTAGAGAATGTAGGATTACAAGTCTGGATCAGTAACGTCACATCTCCTTTGCCTTGGCAATCTGGATCAAATGCTGTTCTTTGGCCAAACCCATTCACGGATCCCATCTATTATCCAACTGTCTTGTGGACAAATGGGTACCCAAAAGCTCCAGTAGCTGTTAATGGCAGATATGTCTTTTTAACGATCCCTGGTATTAGTAAATCTCTTCAGATATGCGAAGTCGCAGTTTATCAACCAAACTATTGGCGCTGGAGGAAACTTTCCGGTCAACTCAACGTTGCCTTTAAGAAGGATGCGAAATTATCCTCCATGGACCCAAATCCTGCTTTTCTCTATGCAGACCCACTTAACGGAGTAGATGGTATTACGGGTACAAACTTTAGAACGACAGGAGGAGCAGATGATCCTTGGTGGTTTGTAGATCTCGGTGAAACGTATGATATTGACTTTGTCTCTATCCTCGATGGCGGAGGCTCCAACTGGTGGAGGAGCGTCAACACAGAGATTTGGATGGGAGATAACGCAGACCCATTTTCTCCAGAGAATAGACAGTGTGCTAAACCACACAATCCTACTTGATATTGCATGACTGCGAAAAACACGAACTGCTGTGAAGACGCGAATAATCTTCCTCTTCAGACTGTTCCATCAACCCCAACAACTGCAACTTGTACTCCTCGTATGGATCTTGTTCACCCTCAGTGCGTAACTACTGGATCTTTTATCAAGCACACGACCTGTAAAGGAGAGGCCCGTTATGTTTTCCTTCGAAAGAAGACATCTGGGCTTCCCAACTTGATTGATATTACAAAACAACCGGACTTCCCAATCAGATCACGATGCAAGTTCTACGCGGCAACAGCTTGTCCAAAAGTTTGTATTGATGCGTTTAATGCCTCAAATTTCTTTCCTGCAGGAAATCCATGCACTGGATGGTGCGACAGCTCTGCAGGAACTGGTGATTTGAAAATGCTCCTTATCAATGAAGTTCAAGTCTTTGGCAATTCTCAACGCTTTAACCCTACCGGACGTACTGGAGCAGCCTTTACTGCTTATGGCTCTTACCTTGTTGTTGCAGGAGGTATTGACAACTTTGGATACACACTCTCTGATGTTCGTCTCTTCAACATGGCAACGTTGAAGTGGGAAAAGGCAACCAAGTTTCTTGGCACACCTCCTCTTGCTCGTTCATATGCTTCACTTGCTCTCGTACCTGCAGGTAGTCAAGGTGGTCTTGCTGGCTTCACTGATGGTTCTATCAGCCCTCAGAACAAGCTTCTTTATTATGGAGGAATGGGCGTCACATCTACTTTCAACGATCTTTCCATTCTAACCTTTCCTTCTTGCCCAGCTCTTAATCCGGGTGGAAGTGCTGTTGGTGTTACCTCAGTTACTTGCTATCGACAAGGCACTGTCTGTACCTACTCTTGTGCTGTTGGATTCGTTTCAAACAATAATCAAGCCTTCGTCATTCCAACAAACCCAAACTACTATCAAATTGTTGGCTGGATCACTTGTAATCAGTTTGGCAACTGGGACGCCTACTTTCCGTTATGTGTAGCAGATACTAACCCAAGTGTGACTGGATACCTTCCTTCTCCTCCAACGTTTGTTACAGACCCACCTACTATTTCTTCTCAAAACACAGTCTCTGCAGCCTTTTCTGTCGCCCTTCAACGTCCTATTGGCACAACTGTCAATGCTCCTAATGGACCTACTGCATATCGTGTCCAGTCTGTTCCTCAGTATTGGATTCAACGCTTTGCTGGACAGCCGCTTGATAGTTCATGGAGCCTTCGTGTTGGCCCTCCAGGTTCTACAATCACAGGAACGTACTCGATCGACCCAGATGGATATCTAGGTATTGATGGCGCACCAAACGCTGATTGCAAGTTTGCCCAACAAGATTGTACCCTCCTCGTAAGATCTGTGCCTCAAGGTGGCAACCTTCCCGACTTTGCTACAGAGCCTTGGAGCATTGATGCCAAGGTTTCTTTTCAATTTTTCAACAGCAAGGCTCCTCAAACAGATCACATGATTGGATTCGGTCTATTGGATGAATCTGTGAGCATGCTTGTTCCTAACCCAGCAAATGCAAGTCAAACTGTAAGCATGAATGGTGCTATCCATTTCCTTGTTGATATCAAGCGTACGACTGGTGTTGAAGGAGGTTGGGAATCAACAAATCAAGCCGCTGGATTCAAATATATCTATCGACCTTCGCCAAATGTACTTACTGGTATTACTGGTTCACCAGAGGCTTGGCTTCGTCTTGATCACTGGCCTGATGAAACGGTTATTGTAAACGCAACTTATCGTGCTGGCTTTGGTGCATGGCGTGTCTGCTCTCGCTTCAATGGCACAGCCCCTTGGAGTTGCGGCTCGTGGGAAAATGATAATGCCATGCTACGCGCTGGATCAGATACTATTCGAAGATTCAACCCAGCAACCACAAAAATGTTCCTTTTTTCACGATCTAGGACTGCTTATCGTTCGTATGGCCGCGTGCATTGGATCCGCTATGGTCCTCTTAATTGCGCAGCACCAGGTCCAAAGTTTGAAATTGCTGCAACAACAATCAGTGGCGGTATCACTGCTCAACAGACTGTTATCACCCCCGTTGCCTTTGGTGTTGGCCAGAAATACAAGTTACAGCTTCAATCAGGGACATCAATTGGCTGGGGACCTGTTTCTGCAGCTTCTAGTAACATAGTCGTTCCTTACAGCTCTGCCTTGGCATGGAATCCAGCAAACCTTATTGAAGTTGCTCGAAACAAGCGCACTGGGTACAACTACGGCTGTGGACAAAATACCGCATTTACTACACCTTGCTTAAACACGTCTATCTCGTATTTGGCGTTCGGTCCAGAACTAGGTGTAGATGGAATCATTGATGTAGTCCCTCCTGATCGCATCGATGCTGGCTATGTAATGGCAGGACGCAAGCTAGATGGTGCCTTCTGGTTCGTGGATCTTGGCATACCCACAGCTGTGAAAGAGATTGCAATCTACAACACTCGTATTTTGGCTCAGCAATACGGTCTCGACAACTTTATTGTATCAGTCACTCAATCTCAAGATAGGAACAGTGGACCCATTTGCGATCCTACGCAGGTCCCTTCAGCAGTTCGTGAGTCTAATGTGTTAAATGGCTTTGCAGCAGCAGCTCGATTCAACTGCTCCTATCCCACCGGAGTTGTAGGTCGATATGTGTTTATCAGTGCTGGTTTACAAATGAACAACGTCGGCTTGTTCCTTCGTGAACTTCAAGTCTTCGCAAGCAACCAGTGCCCTACCGCTCGCACGGCATCTGGAGCCACTCAAATTGCTGGTACAAACTGCGCTGCTGGTGCACCATGGGGAGCTGTTTGTGTCCACGAGTGTAATCCAGGCTACATTCAAGTTGCCGGATCGACAGCATCAACCTGCAACGGAGACACATGGAATGATCCCCCACTTCGATGTGTCCCATACTGCCCTCTGATCTCTGCTCCAGAAAATTCAGACACGTGTGAACAGGTCTATCTTGTTGAGCCATTCACTAATGCAACAGCTGTTTCAACGTCTTGGATTTCCCTCATGGAAGCCTTTCCTTCTCTTGGCCCAAATGTCTTCGCTGTTAACTCTGCTCTCCAAATCTCCACAGGCCCTGAGTGCACCCAAGGAGTAGTAGCAGTATCGACGAATCAAAAAGTTAATTCTTGGGTTGGAGGCTTCACTGCAAGTGTAAAAGTCAAGACAAGTGATCGAGCAGGTTTAGCATGGCGTGCTCAAGACATCAACAACTTCCTTCGACTTAATTTAGATGTCTTATCAGGTGTCCATTATGTCGAACGAGTCTACAACGGCAAAGTTACTCTTATTTCTACGTCCACCAGCGTGATTGTTCCGTCTGATACTCAAGTGACACTTTCAATCGTTGTGAAGTCAGATGGACAAACGGATGCGTATGTCAATGATCGTTTCCTTCTCTCTGTGACAGATCTAGCGCTTCCACCAGGTTTGGTTGGAGTTTCAGCTACCGGATTCGCTGAATTTGACGACTTCAAGTTCTCTGTCGACTGCAACTCCGAGTGCCAAAGTGCAGCTCCTGGTGAAACATGCCAATTCACCTGCGCACCTGGATTAAGGGCCTTGGGATTAAATGATACACTTACAGCCTCTGCAAACCCATACTCTGGAACTCGTACATGCATCGCTGTAAATGCAGTCACGTCAAGATGGTCGCCCAACTTGTACCAATACGACAACGTCAATGGTGTAGATATGGCTTGTTCACTTGACCCACCTGTCTTTCCGGCTGTGACACTCTATATTAACGAGAACTCTGCTCGTGGAACAAATGTGGACGCCCCCCTTGTTGCCACCATTGCCTCACCAGACTACCAAGTTGTCTTTGCTATTACATCAGGCAATTTGAACAATACTTTTTATGTCGACAGCTGTTCTGGCCAGGTCAAGGTCCGCAACCCGCTTCTTAACTTTGAGGCTCGAAATGTCTACTCACTTTCTGTGACTGCATCCGTGTCTGGCTTTCCCTCTGCCGCAACCACCACGGTCATTACTGTTCGAGTTGTTGATGTGGATGAGGCTCCAGCACTTGCTCCTCTTTCGTTTACTATGCCTGAAAATCCGAGTGCGAATACTCTTGTTCGCACCCTCAAGGCTCTTGATCCAGAAAATGACCAAGTAGAATACACAATTGAAAGCGACGGTTCAGCAGGTCGATTCTTGCTCAGCATTGATGGAAGACTCCTTGTGAATCCAAACACGTATACTGATCAGTTCAACTTTGAAGATGTTGGAAGCTGGCCGTACGTCCTTCTTGTTCGAGCTACAGAGACCACAGCTCTCAATGTTTCTGTATCTGTTGCAAGTGGACTCAGGCTCTTTACCTCTGCAAAGATCACCATCTCACTAAGTGATGTAAACGACCCACCTACGATTCAATCTGGACAAGTCTTTACCATTCCAGACACTGACATGAACAGTGCGTCTGTTTCTACAACAAATAAGTTCATTGTGTCGTATGATCAAGATGCTACAACCTTTTCCTCGCCTTCAACGTTTTCGATCGTTTCTCCTTCAATTGCTCAAAATCAAGCTGCTTGTAATTCATATAGCACCAACCCACAGTACCGCTACTACTCAGACACTGGCTTACCTTCTGGAAACTCACTAGGAAGCATAGGCTCATCAAGCGGAGAAATCTTCAAATCAGTCTTGCCAAGCCCACCGCTTGATGAAGCAAACTATCCAACCTTTAAGATCAGTGGAAGCTCAACCCGCATCATCTACGTTGTCTGCGTCAATATTTCTGATACCTTTGGAGGATTCTCAATCAACTCAGTCGTCCTTCGTGTCGGTTCAACTAGTCTGGGCATTCCCGACTTTGCATCTCTGACAACAACTGCGCCTATCACCACACGCGGACAGAAGATATCCTTTACAGGAACAAGCCTCTTGGCATCTTATGACTATCGCGGGTTTGGTATAGGAACAATGATTGATAGAAATGGAAATGTAGTTCCTAGAAAGGTGGCTATTACATCGTGTTCCCCCCCTACTGGTGTGACAAGCGGAACTCAGCTTGATTGTAATGTTGCTCCAGGATCTGGTAAATCGTACAAAGTCGACATTCAGTACTCTGCCTCAGGATCAAATGTTTGGAAAGTAGCCACGTCTGGACAGTTCGGCTTTGACTATGCTGATCCTACAATCTCGAATATTTTACCCAACGTCACGCTAAGCATGTCCACATTCACCACCTTGACTGTTCTGGGTGACAACTTTTCTAATTGCACTGACGAAGATAACAGCGTCTTCCTTACCATCACTGCTGACAAATCGCCTCCGTTTGTCTACAAGCCTATCACAAGTACTTGTTCGCACACCAAGGTTCAGTTTTTCCTCCCGGATCCTCTGCACAGTGATAACGACGAAGTTACAGTTTCTGTTGGAGGTGTGAAAAGTTCACCCAGCGCTATTGGCTACGAGAAACCAGTTATTTCGAACGTCAGTCCTAACATCAACCTAGGTACTGATGGTGGTGATACACTAACAATCGGAGGCCTTGCCTTTGGCAAAAATTTAATCGCGCCAATAAGCGGAAAAATTGGTTCATTTGACTTGATTGGTTGCTTTCAAGTGTCTCCAAGCTCTGTATCTTGTACTTCCCCTGGAGGTGTTGGTATAGATCTTCCAGTAACCTTAAAAGTTGGAAATCAAGACACAAATGCAGACAAGAAAGCAACTTATAAAGCACCAGTTATTACCAGTGTGTCCACAAAAGCGCCAATGAGCACAGCTGGAGGTGAAGAGATCACTATCCTTGGTTATAACTTTGGCCCTAAAGGTACAATACCTACCATGACCTATGACTGGAATGGCAAATCCTATACTTCTCCAAGCTGCGTATCTGGTGGGTCAACAACTATCACTTGCATCTCAGAGCCAGGTATAGGAAGCAATATGAAAGTCAAGCTTGTCGTTGGAGGTCAGACTGTTGAGGTTCCATCAACCTTGTCATATGCTCCTCCCACCATCTTTTCCTTCTCTGGCCTCGGCGCAGCAAACGCTCACACATCTGGAAACGAAGATGTTGTTATCACTGGCACCAACTTTGGCCCATCTGACTCACACACTAATGCTAACATTGCTGCCTCTTATGGCACCAAACTTCAATATGGACCCAGCAATATTTCTTCGATCGTTTGGACAGCTGTCACGTGTCAAGTGACTGTCGCCCACATAGAGTCGACATGCAAAACCTCACCTGGTGCAGGACGAGCCCTTTCATGGTCTCTTGTTATTGGCGGTCAAACTTCAGTTGTGCCCACAACATCATATTCTCCACCGAGTATTAATGCGATTACTCTTCAAGTTTCAAAGAATGTGACTACAGCCATCGGTGAAGCCTCTGTTGCTGGAGGGACCGTTGCAAATGTAGTCGGTAGCGATTTCGGCATTTCCAACTACCTCAATAAGGGTCCTCTTGTTCAACTTATTACATATGGTGTCAATGGCAATGAGTACAAGGTTCCAGCTGGCACATGGAGTGTCAAGAGCCACACGTTGATGCAAGTTCCTCTCGTGGCCGGTTCAGGAAAGAACCTCAGGTTCAAGATCCAAGTGGCTGACCAAATGTCGTTCGATTCTACTGCTTTATTCAGCTATGCAAGTCCGTTTATTGCAAAGAACTCGCCCACCTCTGCAGGAACCTACTCAGATCCGATGTCACCAACCACAATGACGCTCAATGTTTTGAATCTCCCTGTCCTTGATTCTCTCAGTCAAATCAGTGTCCTTTTCAAGTCTGTTGCGATCTCTCCTAATGTGCCTTCAGGTCTCAATGCAATCAAGTTAGCGACAAATGCGGACTCTTCCATCTCAATGTCTTTCCCTCTTCCAAAAGACTTTTCTGGAAAAAATATCCCCATCCTTGTGACTGTGTTCAACACTGTTTCTGGTGTAGAAGTAGATCGATCGTCTCCCATCTACTTTTCGTACGAGGACCCAGCCATTACAGAGGTGGTTGTCACAAAAGCTCGTTTCTCTACAAACGGCACATCTGCCGATACTCCTGCTTGCATGCTTCCTGGGGATGCCTCCTGGGATTGCTCAGATGTTAACCTAATGAAAATTTCAATCAACGGAAAGAATTTCGGCACTTGTAACCCATCGTCTGGTGTGTGCCCTGATGGCAATGCTGTCGTTGACAAGGTCTCCAAGAGCGTTGAGTTCTTCCTCGAATCAAACGTTCTTGGAAACATATGGTGCTCTACAACATGCTCACTCTATCATTTTAACTCTTCTATCCCGAACCTTCTTGTGACACCGCTTGACAAGACGAAAATGATTTGGACACACTCTTGGACACATAGAGAGATTGTCGTATACGCAAAAGTTGTTGCAGCAACCCTCCGCATTCGTCTAGTCTCAGATGATGGTTCTGATCAAGTTGTTAATCGAACGTTCTTGCAGGCCTCTCCAGAGATTTTTGCAATTACAGGTGCCCGAAGCGACATTCCAACGATTGGAAGCCCAGGTGTCCTTAACTTGAAAGTCTTTAACCTGCAACTTGGAAACAACATCATTGTCTACGTCGGCAAGAACGTTGCACCCATGGTCTACACTTCATGCTCTCCATGGGCTCTTCCGGGAACCTACTCCGACCCCACGTCTTTTATCAATGCTCAGATTAACGCAAGGACAGCTGCATCTCAATCAACAGAACCATTGTCGATTTGCATCACGATTCCTCCAGGTCAAGGCTCAAATATCCCTGTGCAAATTGTCAGAACAGACTCAATGAACAACAAAGACTACTCAAACACCGGAGAGACTGTCAGCTATTCGCCTCCAACAGTCACTTCGATTGAAGTGATCGACTCTCAATCATCAGTCACCGAGTGTAACCCTAAGCTTGGCTCCTCTTTCCTTTCGTCGCCAAATAGGTGCTCGTGGAACCCCATTCCTAGTGGCTTTGGCCGCAATGTTGTAGAGGCAAAGACAGATGGCTCGTCTCTCATTCGATTCATCGGTACAAACCTTGGTTTTGCCCCAATCGCTTACATGGGCGACTATGCTACCCAAGGCTTCACCAACATCACAGCTTGCCCTGGAACAGTTGGTCAACACACTTGCTACCAAGCTTTTGTACCTACCGGTGAAGGAACTGGCTCTCTATGGCCTGAATACAACGGCGTTGGTGGCAAACCGCTTGGATATCGCGTTTGGCTCTCTGCAGGTAACCAAGACTCTGCCAATATGGGATTCAAATACCGCGCTCCGTCTGCTGTCACATTTGCATCTTATATTTCTGGCACCGGCGCACCCACTTCTGGTGGTGTAGTCATGAAGCTCTCCGGAATTAACTTGGGCTCGCAAGTTGGTGGGCGCCCTGATTCACAACTTTCGATTCAAATTAACGGAATCGATTGCGCAGGCGCAGATGTTGGAAATGGTTTGTACTCTAGGTCATCGACAGAGATGTTTTGCTTTCTTCCCGTTAGCTCAGGAAAGAGCTTGTCAGTTGTTGTCAAAGTAGCAGATCAAAGCTCTTGTGGACCCAATGATTGGGAAGTGAAGTGCATCGACTTGCCAAAGATCTTCTCATATGATCCACCGGTCCTATCTACCATCACCTTTGTGCCTATTGCTCTTCAGTCAGCAGCCTTTGGCACCAACAACAGTATTCAAATTCGAACGTTGCTCTCTTCATCGTCCTATTCTCTTGCGAATGCTCAAAACATTCCGGGAGTTGTCACAGGGTCACCTGCTACTATCCCTCTCTTGGAAGGCCAAACAGGCAATCCCAATGGGTTTGGTGGAGGAGGAGGAGGAGGAAGCGCCAATTCTGCCCGTGATATTGTTATTCTTGAAGGAAATAACTTTGGTTCTCGCGACTTTCTCTCACATTGCGCCTTTATGACCTGGACTTTCCGAGCTGATGACGTTTCTAGGGTGCACAAATGCGACGATCTTGAAAACTTCCTTGGAGAGGGAGAAATTTCAAAGTCAAATATTATCTACTGGGACCACACTCGCATCATCTTCTTTGTCCCTGACGGCCTTGGAACAAAAGATATCGAAATCAGCGTTCGCGGCAACATGCTTTCTGAACTTGTTCCTCGAAATGACATCAAGACGCCTCGCTTCCGATACCTTGCGCCAAACATTACCTACATTCGTATTGGAAACACCGGCTGCTCTCCACAGCAAGGAGGCCGACTCGTTTGCACACCAGCACTTGCTGACACAGAAGGAGGCGAGTCAACGTGGATCGTTGGAACCAACTTTGGTCCGTCCCCTCGCAACACCACAAACTCAAATCTTCAGCTCAATTCAGAAACTGGCTGGGCACTCAATATCTCTGAAGCTGCTGGCATTCCAACTGCTATTGTTGCAATCACCTTCCACCGCACCTGCGGAATTTACGCAAGCACCATCGACGGACGCCCCATCTCAACTGACATCAAATTCAAGCCTTCGTACCCAAATGCTGTTGATGGTTCGAGCTTCGTTTCTGTCAGCAATTGCGATCCTTTGAATCCAGGCATGGCGCCTATCAAGGTCAACTCAATTACGCATGGATTCATCACCATCCAGTCTGCTGGCGGCATTGGCCTAAACCGTCTCATTCAAGTCCACGTCATCGAGGACGCTTCTAGGTACCCTGCTGCTCTAACATCTGCCAAGCTTGCTGCATCCTTCCCTCTCGGTTATGCTAATCCACCTGGAGGATCTCAAATCTCATCAAACTTGGTTTCGTTCTCTTACAAGGCTCCGTCCATCTCATCCTTTGACCCATCCACAGTCTATCTAGCGCCAAGCATCGACGAAGAGACAGGAAAGATCGACGACGTGCAAATCCGAGTCATTGGCAGCTTTTTCGGTAACGAAGAACTAGCTGTGCAACAAGGATGGACGTCTCAAGAGAAGATTGTCACTGTCAAGTTTGGAAGCGTCGAGTGCATCAAAACATCAAGAGTTAGAGAGAATGGACAGTCCAAGGCCGTTTGCAACCTGCAACCTGAGTTAATTCCTGCTGGTATGCGCAATACCACCATCACGATTGCTGGTCAAATTGGTTTCGCTGATGCAAATACCACGTCAACTCCTATTGTCTTCGCTTGCAAGTCTGGCTTCTTTGGCAAGATTGGTGAGACCTGCTTGCCTTGCCCTGCACAGTACCCAGACATGCCTCAATACACTGGAGCTCTCTGCGAAGGATATCTCCTCAACAGACCTTCCTTTGAACAGCGCTTCACCTATCCTCGTCCTCTCAAGGGCTGGTACAACTTAAACAGCTCAGACAAGAACTCTCTTAAGTGGGGTGAGCCAGGCGAAAGCATGATGTCGACTTGTCCTGAGGGCTTCCAAGTAGGCGATAGGGACGTTTGTATCGCTCCTTGCGACCCACCTGAAGCTTGCTTGAAGGACAACGTCTGCGCCTTTGGTTATGCAAGCAAGCCGCCTGCTTGGCGATGCTCCAACTGCGATACTGGCTTCTATCGAAGGAACATTGAGTGCATCAAGTGCCCTGACTCACCGTGGGCGCTAGTTATTGGAATGCTACTATTGATCATCTTTGCTGGTAGTCTCGGATACTTCCTTGCGCAAAAGGGAGTCAACATTGCTGTTGTCTCTATTGGTATTGACTTTTTCCAAGTTCTTGCTATCTTTGCTGCCTCTGGAGTCAAGTGGCCACCCATTGTCAAAGAGTTCCTCCACATTTTAAGCGCCTTCAACTTGAACATTGAGATTGTCGCACCAGAGTGTGTTATCCCTGACCTTTCTTACAAGGCAAAGTTCTACTTTATCATGCTTTTGCCGCTCTCTGTTGGTTCCCTGCTTCTTTTCATCTTTGTTGCAATGTTCTTATACAAGATGATTGTACTCGGACAAGACAAGAAGACTTGGTTCTCGCACCGACCAGCCCTCATTGGCACAACCCTTGGCCTCCTCTACATTCTCTATCTCTACTTGACAAGGACCATTTTCGACGTTTTCAACTGCACGCCCAGCATGCCCCCTGACGGCTATCTACACTTGAGCGTGGCAAATAATGAAAGATGCGGTGTTCCAGGCGGTACGCAGCTCACATTGATGCCAGCAGCAGTGGCTGGATTGGTCGTTTACTCTTTCGGTTACCCTCTCTTCATCAGCTACGTCTTGTTCACAAACAAGGAGAACGTCATGCTTGACCAGGTCCTTCGAGCCAAGGGAACAGGCGATGACAGGCTTTCTAACCCTCTCGCTTTTGATCTTCGACAGGCATATGGCAGACAGTACTTCCAGTTCAAGCCAGACTACTTCTTTTGGATCCTTGTCATCATCCTGCGCAAGTTCTTCATTTCGATCACAGCTGTCGTGTTTTCAAAGAACTCTGCCTTCCAAATGGCTGCTTGTTTAATGATCATGTTCCTTGCTTACACTGCTCAAATGATGTTCATGCCCTATATGTCTGCCGCTAGCTTTGATCAAGTCCTTAAGAACCACACCGAGGCTGCATTCACAAATGCCTTCCACGCCCGCATCAAGAACCAAGTCTCTGGCATTGAAGCGCGAGGACGAAAGAAGGCTGCAAAGAACCTCATGACCTTTGACGGAAAGATTGATCGCAGTGCTGTCATTTCTGTCCTTACCGGATGGCTCTTTGACTACAACACCATTGAGCAGTTGATGATCTTTGCAGCAGTGATTGTCTGCTTGATGGGCATCATGTACCAGGCCAACAGCGCTAGCAGCTTTTATCCAGGAGCAAACGACGGTGTAACAGCTGTTGTGATGATTGATATTATCGCAGCCATTGTTTACTATCTTACTGTTCTCATCACTGAGATGGTTGTCCTCTACAACGAGGACTCCAGAAGGATTCAAATGATGAGGGACATGCGCAACAAGAAGAGGTCAGGCGAAGAGATCAAGAAGGAGAAGACGAAGAAGGGTGTCCTTGGCAATGGCAGACTTGTTGACATGGACGGTCAAATCAACACTGGCCAGATGGATGCTCAAGTCAACCCTCTCTTCCTAGGTCCCTCTGCTGCGTCCGAGGCTGCCGGAAAGTTCTCGCATTCTTCAGACATGCTTATGAGCCAGAGGGATCCTCCCACAGCGGATCTCTGGGCTGTTTTTAAAGTCGAGTTCAGCGACCTAGCAAAGGCCTACGCCTCTGCTCAGCAAGAGCTCGCAGAAGCTCGCAACAAGGCGAGCTTTGAATCCATGGGTAACGACACCCGCATTGCTAAGCGAAAGTCCGAATTCGCTCCCCACCGAATTTAATTTTACACATGATCGACTAATTGTTTAATCAATGGCGTTTTTACAAGAGTGCCATCGGTCCTCCGCTACTAGGTCTTCTCAGAACATCTCTAAGTTTCCTCTCTATGAATAATGAAGAGTAGAACAGAGATGTTTAAAATCTGAATGAAGAAATTTAACCTTGGTCATCATTTTTAAAAGAAAAAAAGAAAGAAAAAGTTGTGTT
>Ga0138292_1053792_pt1 | contig 13712 bp, 25 predicted proteins | sample S_140709_E_mt_FD_106913 | JGI IMG/M metagenome (GOLD analysis project Ga0138292, IMG submission 106913) | Freshwater microbial communities from Lake Simoncouche, Canada - S_140709_E_mt (Metagenome Metatranscriptome) | ecosystem: Environmental > Aquatic > Freshwater > Lake | place: Canada: Quebec... | reverse complement strand
GCTGGCGTGGACGTTGAGATCAAGCTTCAGTGATTTAAAAGTCTAGACAGGGCTTGTAGATCGCTGAAAAAGTGCTACAGTCGTAGACCCTTTTGGGATGCCATTCCGGTGGTTTCCTCATAATTCAGCCCGGCCAATCGATGTCGGGTGTGTGCAACAAAGGTCTCGTTTTACGGGGCCGGAGAACCATCATGAGTCTAAGCAATCGCCTCGGATTGCTGGGTCGCAAGGTGGGCATGATGCGCATTTTCACGGACGACGGCGATGCCGTTCCCGTGACTGTGCTCGACGTGTCCAACAACCGTGTGACGCAGATCAAGACCGAAGAGACAGACGGCTACGTCGCAATTCAGGTTGCATTCGGGGAGCGCAAGGCTTCCCGAGTTAACAAGCCATCCGCTGGGCATCTCGCCAAGGCGGGGGTAGAGGCTGGCAGGATTCTCAGGGAGTTCCGTGTCGAGGCTTCTGTTGCTGCTGGCTATACGCCGGGATCCACGGTTCCCGTGACTGGAGTCTTCTCGGTGGGCCAAAAGGTCGACGTGCAGGGCACGTCCATCGGCAAAGGCTTCACCGGCACCATCAAGCGGCACAATTTCAAGTCTCAGCGTGCGTCGCACGGCAACAGCCGTTCGCATAACGTCCCTGGCTCGATTTCGATGGCGCAGGATCCAGGTCGTGTGTTCCCGGGCAAGAAGATGTCTGGACATCGCGGTGATGTCACCAAGACAACTCAAAACCTTGACATCGTCCGGATTGATGAGGCGCGCCAGTTGTTGCTGGTGCGTGGTGCTGTCCCCGGCTCGAAGAATGGGCATATCGTCGTCAGCCCCGCCGTCAAGGTGAAAGCCAAGAAGGGTGGTAACTGATGCAACTCGAGCTTCTCAACGCCCAAGGTCAAGCAGCATCAAAGGTTGATGCGCCGGACACCCTGTTCGGGCGAGATTACAACCAAGCCTTGATTCACCAAGTTGTGGTGGCGTTCCAGGCCAATGCCCGTCAGGGTACTCGCGCGCAGATGGATCGCGCCGAAGTCAGTCACTCTACCAAGAAGCCTTGGAATCAAAAGGGCACCGGCCGGGCTCGCGCGGGCATGTCTTCGTCGCCTATCTGGCGAGGGGGTGGTCGAATTTTCCCCAACAGGCCGGACGAGAATTTCACCCAAAAAATCAACAAGAAGATGTACCGGGCTGGAATGGCCTCCATCTTTTCGCAGCTGGCGCGCGAAGGTCGGGTTTCGGTCATTGATTCGATCGAAGTCGACTCGCCGAAAACGAAACTTTTTGCCGCCAAGCTCAAGGCGATGGGGTTGGACTCGGTTCTGGTCATTGCTGAGCAGGTGGACGAGAACTTGTTGCTCGCTTCCAGAAACTTGCCCAATGTTCTGGTGGTTGAGCCGCGTTATGCAGACCCGCTGTCTTTGATCCACTTCAAAAGGGTCTTGGTGACCAAGGCTGCGATTGAGCAACTCAAGGAGATGCTGGCATGACCACAGCCAAGTACGCCGAGGATCGGTTGGCGCAGATCCTGGTCGCGCCGATCGTCAGCGAGAAATCAACCATGATCTCGGACAAGCACAACCAAGTGTTATTTCAGGTGCTTCGTGACGCGACCAAGCCTGAAATAAAGGCTGCGGTTGAATTGATGTTCAAGGTCGAGGTCGAGTCAGTTCAAACCGTTGTCCAAAAAGGTAAGGTCAAGCGGTTCGGCCGATCGGTCGGTCGCCGTGACCATGTCAAGAAGGCATACGTCTGCTTGAAGGCCGGTCAGGAACTCAACATTTCTGGGGGGGGCGCGTAATGGCCGTCGTCAAAGTCAAGCCGACATCGCCTGGTCGTCGAGCTGTCGTGAAGGTGGTGCACGCCCATCTGCACAAAGGTAAGCCAGAAGCATCGTTGCTGGAGGCCCAATTCCAGCACGCTGGCCGAAACAATAACGGGCACATCACCATCCGTCACAAGGGTGGTGGGCACAAGCATCACTACCGTGTAGTCGACTTCGTGCGAAACAAAGACGGCATTCCAGCAAAGGTGGAGCGCATCGAGTACGACCCAAATCGAACGGCACACATTGCGTTGGTGTGCTACGCCGATGGTGAGCGTCGCTACGTGATCGCGCCTCGTGGCCTAGAGATCGGCCAGACGTTGTTGAGTGGAGCAGAGGCCCCGATCAAGGCCGGAAACACGCTCCCGATTCGCAACATTCCCGTTGGCTCAGTGATTCATTGCATTGAGTTGCTGCCAGGGAAAGGAGCTCAAATCGCGCGTTCCGCTGGAACAGCCTGCACTTTGCTTGCCCGCGAGGGTACGTACGCTCAGGTCCGTCTTCGTTCGGGCGAGGTGCGGCGGATTCATATTGATTGCCGTGCGACGATTGGTGAGGTGTCCAACGAAGAGCACAGCTTGCGTCAGTATGGCAAGGCTGGAGCGATTCGCTGGAAGGGCATCCGCCCGACAGTTCGTGGCGTGGCCATGAACCCGGTGGATCACCCTCACGGTGGTGGTGAGGGGCGCACTGGTGAGGGGCAGGTGCCTGTTTCTCCGTGGAATACGATGACCAAGGGTTACCGCACTCGCAACAACAAGCGCACGCAAACGTTCATCGTTTCGCGTCGCAAGAAGTAAAGGGGCCGCAAGATGACCCGTTCGCTGAAAAAAGGTCCTTTCGTCGATCACCACCTGATGTCAAAAGTTGACAAGGCGGTGGCCATCAAGGACAAAAAACCAATCAAGACTTGGTCGCGTCGTTCAACGATATTGCCGGATTTCATCGGGCTAACCATCGCGGTTCATAACGGCAAGCAACACATCCCTGTCTACGTCACCGACCAGATGGTTGGTCATAAGTTGGGTGAGTTCGCACTGACGCGCACCTTCAAGGGGCATCCGGCCGACAAAAAGGCCGCGAGGAAATAAGGAACCGTGATGGAAACCCGTTCAATCGTTCGTGGCGTCAGGCTATCCGCAGACAAGGGGCGACTGGTCGCCGACTTGGTCCGTGGTCGCCCAGTTGACCAGGCGCTCAACATTCTCACGTTCACGCCCAAGAAGGCTGCCGGCATCATCAAGAAGGCACTGGAATCGGCTATCGCCAATGCTGAGCACAACGACGGCGCCGACATTGATGAGCTCAAGGTCAAGACGATCTTCGTTGAGCAGGGCGCCACTCTGAAGCGCTTCTCCGCCCGTGCCAAGGGTCGTGGGAATCGCATCAGCAAGCCGACCGCGCACATCTACATTACCGTCGGCAACTGAGGCTCAAGGAAGATCATGGGACAAAAGATTCATCCGATCGGGTTCAGGTTGCCGGTCACAAGAAATTGGGCTTCACGCTGGTATGCAAATAACCAGAATTTCGCGACGATGCTTGCGGAAGACTTGAAGGTTCGTGAATTCCTCAAGGTGAGGTTGAAAAGTGCAGCGGTGTCGCGTGTGCTCATCGAGCGCCCAGCCAAGAACGCACGAATCACCATTTTTTCGGCTCGACCTGGCGTGGTCATCGGAAAAAAGGGCGAGGACATCGAAAGCCTGAAGGCGGAGTTGACACGTCGACTTGGCGTGCCTGTCGCGGTCAACATTGAAGAGGTCCGCAAGCCTGAAATCGACGCTCAGTTGATTGCTGACAGCATCACGCAGCAGCTCGAAAAGCGGATCATGTTTCGTCGCGCCATGAAGCGCGCCATGCAAAACGCCATGCGTTTGGGCGCGCAAGGCATCAAGCTGATGTCTTCTGGTCGGCTTAATGGGATCGAGATTGCTCGGTGCGAATGGTACCGAGAGGGCAGGGTTCCCCTTCACACCTTGAAGGCTGATATTGATTACGGGTTCTCTGAGGCTAAGACAACGTACGGAATCATCGGCGTCAAGTGTTGGGTATACCGCGGTGACCGCTTGGGTCAAGGGGAAACTCCGGGCGTAGTGGCCAAGCCAGAAGGTGATGATGACCGACGCCCACGTCGCAATGCTCGCCCTGGTGCTCCCGCGGGACGACCACGGCTTGGCGAAAATCCCGCAACAGACCGCAATGTACGCACTGGACCAAAGCCGGCGGATGGTACGGCTGTTGCGGTTGATGGCGGTGAAGGCAAGCCTTCCGCTGTGAAGCGTGTTCGCAAGGCGGTGCCACCCGCGCCTGGCGAAGTCAAAGGAGAATAACGATGCTGCAACCAGCTCGCAGAAAGTTTCGCAAAGAACAAAAAGGCCGTAACACCGGAGTGGCGACACGTGGTGCCAAGGTTTCGTTCGGCGATTTCGGATTGAAGGCGACAGAGCGCGGGAGATTGACCGCGCGGCAGATCGAAGCGGCGCGGCGTGCGATTTCCCGTCACGTGAAGCGCGGCGGCAGGATCTGGATCCGGATTTTTCCGGACAAGCCGATCTCGCAAAAGCCTGCAGAAGTTCGGATGGGCAACGGTAAGGGCAATCCGGAATATTACGTGGCTGAGATCCAGCCAGGTAAGGTCTTGTATGAGATCAATGGTGTGCCTGAAGAACTCGCTCGCGAAGCCTTCAGGCTCGCGTCCGCGAAGTTGCCTCTCAGCACTACATTCGTCGCCCGACAAGTCGGCGCTTGATGTCTAACGGAGAACTCAAAGTGAAAGCATCAGAACTCCGAGCCAAGGACGTTGCAGGCCTCAAAAAAGAGGTTAGCGACCTGCTCAAATCTCACTTCGGCTTGCGTATGCAAAAGGCAACACAGCAACTGTCAAATCACACGCAGCTGGGTAACACGCGGCGGGATATTGCGCGTGCCAAGACCATCTTGGCGCAGAAGAAACGTGAAGTGAAAGAAGCCACGAAATGAGCCAGGTTCAAGCCGTCAACAAACAAAAGACAGTCCGGACGTTGGTCGGTAAGGTGGTCAGCGACAAGCGTAGCAAGACCATTACCGTTCTGATTGAGCGTCGGACCAAGCACGAGCTGTACGGGAAGATCGTTGCCAAGACCAGCAAATACCATGCGCATGACGAAGCGAATGAGTACAAGAACGGTGATGTGGTGGAGATCTCTGAAAGCCGCCCCATCTCCAAGACCAAGGCCTGGGTTGTAACGAAGCTGGTTCAAAAGGCCCGAGAAGTATGACCTGACGAGGTGCCCCCAGGTTTCGAACTGCAGGGGCCTAAAAATTAGTTTGCTGCATATGAAAAAAGCAGCTAGACTCATCGGCTTCTCTTCGCTGCCTCATCTAGACGGGGCAGCATTCACCCTAATCGACTTTGGGCCTCAGGGCCTGACGTAACGGGACCAAGACTGGCTGAGCGGTGCTCGCGTTTGCGGGCTGCCAATCGGCATAAGTTGGGATAAAAAATGATCCAAATGCAATCGCGACTTGATGTCGCTGACAACACTGGCGCGAAGTCGGTGATGTGTATCAAAGTCCTTGGTGGTTCCAAAAGGCGTTATGCCGGTATTGGTGACGTGATCAAGGTCAGCATCAAAGAGGCCGCACCTCGAGGTCGCGTAAAAAAGGGCGAGGTCTATAGCGCCGTTGTTGTCCGAACCGCCAAGGGCGTGCGTAGACAGGATGGTTCGTTGGTGAAGTTTGATGGCAACGCCGCGGTCTTGCTGAATGCGAAATTGGAGCCAATAGGGACTCGAATTTTCGGGCCAGTCACACGTGAGTTGCGTACTGAGCGATTCATGAAGATTGTTTCGCTCGCTCCAGAAGTACTTTAAAAGCGGTAGGGGTCAGTTGATGAACAAAATTCGCAAGGGTGACGAGGTCATCGTTTTGACGGGCCGTGACAAGGGCAAGCGCGGTCTAGTGGCCACCAGGATCGATAAGGATCACGTTGAGGTTGAGGGCGTAAACGTCGTCAAGAAGCACGTGAAGCCAAACCCGATGAAGGGCGTTACCGGTGGCATTGTGGAAAAAACGATGCCGGTGCACCAGTCCAACGTGGCGATTTTCAACTCTGCGTCTGGCAGGGCGGACCGAGTGGGTGTCAAACTTCTTGCGGATGGCAAGAAAGTTCGAGTTTTCAGGTCCAGTGGCGAAGAAATTAAGGTTTAAAGGTCTGATATGGCGCAACAACAATTGGCTCGTCTTCAGGTTATTTACCGCGACACGATAGCTCCTGGATTGATAGCCAAGTTCGGCTATCAGTCACCTATGCAGGTGCCCCGGATTACAAAGATCACCCTCAATATGGGCGTGAGCGAGGCGGTATCGGATAAAAAGGTGATGGAGCACGCTGTCAGTGACATGACAAAAATCGCGGGGCAGAAGCCGGTTGTGACCAAGTCGAAAAAAGCGATTGCAGGGTTCAAAATCCGTGATGGCGTTCCTATCGGTTGCATGGTCACACTGCGCGGGGTGCAGATGTATGAATTTCTGGACCGTTTCGTAACTGTCGCCTTGCCCCGGGTCCGGGACTTCCGGGGTATTTCTGGCCGCTCCTTTGATGGCCGGGGAAACTACAACATTGGGGTGAAAGAGCAGATCATTTTCCCTGAGGTGGACTACGACAAGGTAGATGCGCTTCGCGGGTTGAATATCAGCATTACGACCACTGCAAAGAGTGATGACGAGTGCAAGGCTCTTCTCGCGGCATTTAAATTCCCCTTTAAGAACTGAGGCTGGCTGTGGCAAAAGTATCACTCATTCAGCGTGAAATCAAGCGTGAACAGCTTGCGGCTAAGTACGCCAAGAAATACGCGGAGTTCAAGGGAATTGCAAATGATGCAAAGAAGTCTGATGAGGAGCGCTATGCCGCTCGTCTCGAATTGCAGAAATTGCCGCGTAATTCATATCCTACCCGGCAGCGCAATCGTTGTGCCTTGACTGGTCGGCCTCGTGGAACGTTTCGGAAATTCGGCTTGGGACGGAACAAGATTCGTGAGTTGGCGTTCAAGGGCGACATCCCCGGTGTTATCAAGGCAAGCTGGTAAGCGGCAGGCCGATCAGGAGAATATCGTATGAGTATGAGCGACCCCATCGCCGATATGTTGACTCGCATTCGCAACGCCCAGATGGTTGATAAGCCAACGGTGTCGATGCCCTCGTCGAAGTTGAAAGTGGCAATTGCCCAAGTCTTGAAAGACGAGGGTTACGTAGACGGATTTGCAGTTTCTGCTGCTGACGGTAAGCCTCAGTTGCAGATTGCTTTGAAATATTACGCAGGTAAGCCGGTGATCGAGCACATTGAGCGAGTCAGTCGTCCTGGGCTGCGAGTTTACAAAGGCCGTCATGACATCCCCAATGTCAAGAACGGTTTGGGTGTGGCCATAGTGACTACGCCTAAGGGTGTTATGACGGATCGCAAGGCCCGCCAAGTGGGTATCGGTGGCGAAGTTCTTTGTTACGTTGCGTAAGGGGAGATAAGCATGTCCAGAGTAGGAAAAATGCCGCTTGCCTTGCCTTCAGGCGTGAAAGTCACTGTTTCTCCAGAACAGATCCAAGTCGCGGGTGCGCTCGGTGTGCTGGTACGGCCTTCGAATCCTTTGGTAAAAATCGCCAGCGGTTCTGACAAGTTGGAGTTTCTCCCAGCAGACGGCAGTACCGCAGCAGATGCCATGTCGGGGACGATGCGCGCTCTCGTAGCCAACATGGTCAATGGTGTCAGCAAGGGCTTTGAGAAAAAGCTGAGCCTGGTCGGCGTGGGTTTCCGTGCGCAATCAGTCGGCAGCAAGCTGAATCTGCAGATTGGGTTCTCGCATCCTGTTTCGAAAGATATGCCGGATGGCGTCAAGGTCGAGTGTCCGACTCAAACCGAAATTTTGATCAAGGGATCAGATCGCCAGGTGGTGGGTCAGATTGCTGCCGAGGTCAGAGCGATTCGTCCTCCCGAGCCCTACAAGGGCAAGGGAATTCGATACGCGAATGAAAAGATCACGATTAAAGAAACCAAGAAGAAATAAGGGTCGGATGCCATGTTGAATAAAAAAGATCAGCGTGTCCGTCGTTCACGGCAGACTCGGGCACGTATCGCACGACAAAGAGTAGCCAGGCTTTCTGTGTTCAGGACCAACTCGCATATCTATGCCAGCGTCATTTCTGATGACGGCTCACGTGTCTTGGCCAGTGCTTCTACTCTCGAGAGTGACGTTCGTAAAGAACTGGGTGATGCTGCAAACGGTGGGAATGTTGGTGCAGCGTCGATCGTAGGAAAGCGGATTGCCGAGAAGGCAAAGGCTGCTGGGATAGATAAGGTGGCGTTCGATCGAGCAGGTTTTGCGTACCACGGACGGATCAAGGCTCTCGCCGAAGCTGCTCGTGAAGCCGGTCTACAGTTCTAAGCGGGGATTTTAAAATGGCAAAGTTTCAGGCGCGCGCGCAGACCGAAGGCAATGACGACGGCCTCAAGGAAAAGATGATTGCGGTAAACCGTGTTACCAAGGTTGTGAAGGGCGGCAGAACTCTGAGCTTTGCTGCATTGACGGTAGTTGGTGACGGAGATGGCCGCATCGGAATGGGAAAAGGTAAAGCCAAGGAAGTACCTGTTGCAGTGCAAAAGGCCATGGAGTCGGCGCGGCGTAATATGGTGAAAATCTCTTTGAGAAATGGGTCGATTCACCATAAGGTGGTAGGTGAACATGGTGCGTCACACGTTCTTATGGCGCCGGCACCTTCTGGAACCGGAATCATTGCTGGCGGCCCTATGCGCGCAGTGTTTGAGGTCATGGGTGTTACTGATATTGTCTGCAAGAGTCTCGGGTCATCAAATCCATACAATCTTGTTCGCGCCACGCTCGATGCGTTAAAGCACACGAGCACCCCTGCAGAGGTGGCTGCTAAGCGCGGTTTGACGGTTGAAGAAATTTTCAACTGAAGCATTTGCGGAGAAAGTCTCATGACTGAAAAACAAACTGTAAAGATCAAGCTAGTGCGCAGCATAGCTGGTACCAGGGAATCACATCGGGCTACTGTGCGCGGGCTCGGGCTGCACAAATTGAACAGTGAGTCGACTCTTGAGGATACCCCCTCCGTTAGGGGCATGATCAACAAGATTTCTTACCTTCTCAAGGTTCTTTGATTTCTATTTGAAAGTTACTCATGGAACTTAATTCGATAAAGCCTGCTGCCGGGTCTAAGCGAGATCGCCGAAGAGTCGGGCGCGGAATTGGCTCCGGCCTTGGAAAGACTGCAGGGCGCGGTCATAAGGGCCAGAAGTCTCGTGCTGGTGGTTATCACAAGGTCGGATTCGAAGGTGGTCAGATGCCTTTGCAGCGTCGGCTTCCAAAGCGGGGGTTCAAATCGACCACTCAGAAGTTCCACGCTGAGGTCAACCTCACTGACCTTGATCGCCTGGCGGTGGCGGAAATTGATCTCTTGACGCTGAAGCAGTCGGGCTTGGTCGGAGAATTGGCAAAATTCGTGAAGGTGATAAAAACAGGCTCGCTTTCTCGCGCTGTTTCTCTGAAGGGTGTCGCTGCGACTGCCGGTGCAAAGCAGTCGATTGAAGCAGCTGGTGGTACGGTAGATTGATTTTTCTGTAATTTATTAGCAGCGATTGATCAGAAACGTGGCAACTAGTTCTGCACAGGTAGCGAAATCACCGAAGTTCGGAGATCTTAGGCGAAGGCTTACGTTCTTGCTTTTGGCGTTGATTGTTTACAGGATTGGGTCTCATGTTCCCGTCCCCGGAATTAACCCGGACCAGCTCACTGAATTGTTCAAAGGGCAACAGGGGGGAATATTAAGTCTGTTTAATATGTTCTCCGGCGGAGCATTGTCTCGTTTCTCTGTTTTTGCCCTGGGGATCATGCCCTACATTTCTGCGTCGATCATCATGCAGCTGATGACGTATGTTGTTCCATCTCTTGAGTCTCTCAAGAAAGAGGGTGAGTCTGGACGAAGAAAGATCACGCAGTACACGAGGTATGGCACTCTAGGGCTCGCATTGTTTCAGTCGGTCGGTATCGCTGTGGCATTGGAGGGTTCGCAGGGGCTGGTAATTTCCCCGGGTGCAGCATTTCGGATTACAGCGGTGGTCAGTCTTGTTGCTGGCACGATGTTTTTGATGTGGCTTGGGGAGCAGATTACCGAACGTGGCTTGGGTAACGGGATATCCATTCTGATTTTCTCGGGAATTGCTGCAGGTCTGCCTGGTGCAATAGGCGGGCTTTTGGAGCTCGTTCGTACTGGAGCCATGAGTTATGTGGCGTGCTTATTTATTCTCGCAGTCGTGGTATTGGTGACGTTCTTCGTGGTGTTTGTCGAACGAGGTCAGAGAAAAATATTGGTTAACTATGCCAAAAGGCAGGTTGGAAATAAGGTTTATGGCGGGCAGTCTTCGCACCTGCCTCTTAAGTTGAATATGTCAGGGGTGATTCCTCCGATTTTTGCGTCGTCTATCATTCTTTTGCCGGCAACGGTCGTTAGTTGGTTTGCCACTGGTGATGGTTTGAGGTGGTTGAAGGATTTGGCGGGCCTGCTTTCTCCTGGGCAGCCTATCTATGTGATGCTGTATGCGACTGCCATTATATTCTTTTGCTTTTTCTACACTGCGTTGGTTTTTAATAGTAGGGAAACGGCTGAAAATTTAAAAAAGAGTGGTGCGTTTATTCCTGGGATAAGGCCTGGTGATCAGACGTCGCGTCACATCGATCGCATCCTGTCAAGGCTGACGTTGGCAGGTGCGTTGTACATCACAGGGGTGTGCCTGTTGCCGGAGTTCTTGGTGCTTAAGTACAACGTTCCTTTCTACTTCGGTGGAACGTCGCTTCTCATTATTGTGGTTGTGACGATGGATTTTTGGGCTCAAGTCCAGAGTTACGTTCAGAGTCAACAGTATGAGTCACTGTTGAAGAAGTCAAATTTCAAAACCAGTTGAGCGTCTAGGGTTGATGCTGGCTAAGTTCGCAGGATTTTTAATCGGATTGCATGTCGAAAGATGACGTTATTCAGATGCAGGGGGAGATTGTCGAAAATCTTCCCAATGCTACATTTCGAGTGAAACTCGAAAACGGCCATGTGGTGCTTGGACATATTTCCGGGAAGATGCGCATGCACTACATCCGAATTTTGCCTGGTGACAAGGTCACTGTCGAATTGACGCCCTATGATTTAAGCCGGGCGCGGATTGTATTCAGAGCCAAGTGATCTGATAGTCCGGATTTTGTCAAGAATTTACTAATTAGGTTTCGCCCAGTGGGCTCCGGAGGTGATGATGAAAGTTGCTGCGTCTGTTAAAAAAATGTGCAGAAATTGCAAGGTAATTCGACGCAAGGGTGTGGTTCGTGTGATTTGTACAGACCCGCGGCACAAGCAACGCCAGGGCTGATTCTGGTAGTAAGTATAGATTTCTAGAGGAAAATCATGGCCCGTATCGCTGGCATTAATATCCCACCGCACAAGCACGCGGAAATTGGTCTGATGTCGATCTATGGTGTTGGCAGGACGACTGCACAGAAGCTGTGTGTTGATAGTGGCGTGCCCTTTGATCGCAAGATAAAGGATCTGACGGATTCTGATCTCGAGCGTCTCAGAGAGGAGATTGGTCGTCTCACGATTGAGGGTGATCTTCGTCGAGAGATGTCGATCAATATCAAGCGCCTGATGGACCTGGGTTGCTATCGTGGTTTTCGTCATCGTCGAGGGCTTCCGGTCCGTGGTCAAAGGACCAAAACGAATGCTCGAACACGCAAGGGCCCACGCAAGTCAGGCGCGGTAGTCAAGAAGTAAGGTCTCTCATGCCGTTGACTGGCATTTGATCGCGTAGGTTGAGGAAAAATCGATATGGCTAAGGCACCCAATACAGCTGCACAACGCGTGCGGAAGAAAGTCAGAAAGAATGTCGCTGACGGTATCGCTCACGTCCACGCGTCGTTCAACAACACGATCATCACGATCACGGATCGGCAGGGCGGAGCGTTATCTTGGGCTTCCAGCGGTGGTCAAGGATTCAAAGGGTCACGCAAAAGCACCCCCTTCGCGGCCCAGGTGGCCGCTGAAGTGGCGGGTCGGGCGGCGCAGGAGCAGGGCATCAAAAATCTTGATGTTCGTATCAAAGGACCTGGTCCTGGACGAGAGTCATCGGTTCGTGCGCTTGCCTCGCTTGGCATTCGCATCAACTTGATTTCTGATGTGACGCCTGTTCCGCACAATGGGTGCCGCCCACAAAAGCGTCGTCGAATCTGATTTCGCTCTGGTATCAACGCTGCGTTGGCGTTTGATGCTTTTCACCGGGGAGCCGGGGCTTTGTCCTTCGGCCCCTATGTAAGACCACCGTTTGAGCGAAAACAATAAAAAACGCCAGACTCGCGCAAACGCTATTCGTTGCGTTAGATCAAAATTAAGGAATTGACGTGGCACGTTATCTAGGTCCAAAAGCAAAACTGTCCCGGCGAGAGGGTACGGATCTCTTTCTTAAGAGCGCCCGCCGACCAATCGGTGACAAGTCCAAGTTTGACAGCAAGCCTGGCCAACACGGAAGAACGTCTGGCTCGCGTACATCTGACTTTGGTCTCCAACTGCGTGAAAAGCAGAAGGTTAAGCGGATGTACGGTGTGCTTGAGAGGCAATTCAGGCGTTACTTTGCTGAGGCTGAGCGTCGCAAGGGAAATACCGGTGAGAACCTGTTGATGCTTCTTGAGTCGCGTCTTGATAACGTAGTTTATAGGATGGGATTTGGCTCTACCCGAGCAGAGGCAAGGCAGCTGGTGTCGCACAAGTCAATTACCGTCAACGGTTCCGTCGTGAACATTGCGTCGTACATGGTCAAGGTCGGTGACGCTGTGTCGGTTCGTGATAAGTCCAAGACGCAGTTGCGCATTGTGGACTCCCTGAAGCTTGCGGAGTCTATTGGGGTCCCGGCTTGGGTTCAGGTCGACAGCGCAAAGATGGAGGGACTGTTCAAGAAAACCCCTGATCGTGATGAGTTTGCAGCGGATGTCAAGGAAGCGTTGATCGTCGAGCTTTACTCCCGCTAGCCGTTCTTTCGGTTTTTGGCGCGGCTTTTTGGTCTCGATAGTCAGAGCCGTAATTTCGAGATTGGTGTTGTGAGTCTCATGACGCCGATGGATCCATCAGCCTTATCGGCGTAATGAGTCGAGGGTATTGAAAGAAAGATTCCATGCAGACTAATTTGCTAAAGCCAAAAGCTATTCACGTCGAGCCTCTTGGGGTGAACAGGGCTAAGGTGACGCTAGAACCATTTGAGCGTGGATACGGCCACACCTTGGGCAACGCGTTACGCAGGGTGCTTTTGTCGTCTATGGTGGGCTACGCACCAACCGAAGTGACGATCGCCGGGGTCTTGCATGAGTATTCCGCGATAGATGGCGTCCAGGAAGACGTGGTGCACATCATGCTCAACCTGAAAGGTGTGGTATTTCGGCTTCACAGCCGCGATGAGGTGACTTTGGTTCTCCGCAAGGATGGCGAAGGTCCTGTGACTGCGGCTGACATTCAGGCGCCGCATGATGTGGAGATCGTGAATCCGAACCATGTGATTGCGAATCTGTCTCACGGCGGCAAGCTTGACATGCAGATCAAGGTGGAAAAGGGACGTGGGTACGTGCCAGGCACCATGCGTCGGTTTGGCGAGGAATCGTCGAAGTCTATCGGGCGTATCGTGTTGGATGCGTCCTTCTCACCAGTTTCGAGGGTGAGCTATGTTGTTGAGAGCGCTCGTGTTGAGCAGCGCACTGACCTTGACAAGTTGGTGATGGAAATCCAAACCAACGGCGCTATCTCTCCTGAAGAGTCGATTCGCGCTTCGGCAAAAATTCTCGTAGAGCAACTGGCGGTATTCGCGCAGTTAGAAAACAGCG
>Ga0138292_1124430_pt1 | contig 13861 bp, 7 predicted proteins | sample S_140709_E_mt_FD_106913 | JGI IMG/M metagenome (GOLD analysis project Ga0138292, IMG submission 106913) | Freshwater microbial communities from Lake Simoncouche, Canada - S_140709_E_mt (Metagenome Metatranscriptome) | ecosystem: Environmental > Aquatic > Freshwater > Lake | place: Canada: Quebec... | reverse complement strand
TGCTTCCCGAACAACCAGACCCTATTTTATTAGCCCAGATTTTTGCCAGGCTTACTTCTCTTGGTCGTATTCACAATGCTTCTACAGCAGTTGAACTCTCATAATTTGGCTAAGATATTGATTGTAACAATTCGGCTTTTTTTGCACTTTTGTTTTGAAGCAGTAAAAAAGAGTGCTAAGAATCCCATTATCCTTGAACAGGGTAAAGTTTGAATTAAGAAAATCTTGAATTACTCAGCAATTTTTGTTAAAATCCTGACTTTTGATGAAATTTTAACCTAGATTTGGGGAATAATTCATTCATGTTTGAAAATTTCCTTGAATTTTTATTGAGAACATGGCGCAAAGTCACCGTAAATCGATAGACTCACTAGGGTAGATGTGACGAGACAAAAAATTACTGTTATGGCCTATTACTGGTTTAGATCCTTTCACCTCATCGGAGTTGTCGTTTGGTTTGCGGGCTTATTTTATCTGGTGCGACTGTTTGTCTATCACGCAGAAGCCAATCAAGAGCCAGAACCTGCCCAATCCATCCTGAAAAAGCAATATGAATTGATGGAAAAACGCCTATACGGGATCATTACCACCCCAGGCATGATCGTCACGGTGGCAATGGCGATCGGCTTAATTTCTACGGAACCAGAAATTTTAAAATCGGGTTGGTTGCACATCAAGTTAACCTTCGTTGGCTTACTGTTGGTCTATCATTTTTACTGTGGACGAATCATGAAGCAGTTGGCTAAGGGGGAATGTCAGTGGAGTGGGCAACAATTTCGAGCGTTAAATGAAGCTCCAACCATCCTGTTAGTGGTTATTGTCTTACTGGCTGTGTTTAAGAATAATTTGCCCCTAGATGCAACGACTTGGTTGATTGTGGCTCTAGTCATTTCAATGGTGGCTTCTATCCAACTTTATGCCAAGAAACGCCGCAAAGATCAGGAAAAATTGAGTTTGCAAGAATAGCTCGTTTGTGAGTTTGGAAACATTAATTATTTGCAATCTGTAATCTGTCATCAAATAACGCTTAACTCATGTTGGCGGGAGCTTTCCTGTTCGTCAGGATTTATGCGGCAGGAAGTTTAGGATTTGATTGGGAAACCAATAAATTAATATTGTTCACCATAGCTCAAAATCTTGATCATGGAAATTATTTTGGCGATCGCAAATTGATTTGAACCTTCAACAATAACAATTTTAATCAAAGACAACGGTTCGCAAGCCCAATCTTGAATTAGCGGATTGACCGTAAACTAAGACACGGTTTTCTAAATGTTGCCGTATTGCCCTTGCCAAAACAATCCGTTCTAGATCTTTGCCTTTACGAATTAAATCTTGTACTGAATCACGGTGAGAAACTCGAATCACATCCTGCTCGATAATCGGGCCTTCATCTAACTCTTCGGTGACATAATGGGCTGTTGCTCCAATAATTTTCACACCCCGTTTATAGGCACGATGGTAGGGATTTGCTCCCGCAAAAGCTGGTAAAAAGGAATGATGAATATTAATCACTTGGTCAAATTGGGCCAGAAATTCTGGACTCAATACCTGCATATATTTTGCCAGAACGACTAAATCAATTTTATATTGTTTGAGTATGGCTAATTGTTGCTGTTCTTGCTCTCTTTTATTGTCAGGCGTAATCGAAATTTGATGATAATTAATCCCAAAATTATGGGCAACTTCTTCGAGATCGGGATGATTACTGATAACCACAGGAATGATGGCGGTCAATTCCTGCGATCACTGTCGTAAAATCAAATCATATAAACAGTGATCCTGTTTCGAGACAAAAATCGCAATCCGACGCACATAATCGGAAAAATGAATCTGCCATTTTGCTTGAATAGTGTCTGCAAATTGACGAAAAGTTGGCACAATATCTGGGCGGGCTAAATCGAAAGTTTCTAAATCCCATTCAATCCGCATTAAAAATAATTCTGAACTGGTATCCGTATGTTGAGCGGCGTGGAGAATATTACCACTATGGGAAAAAATCCAGTCAGATATTTTGGCGACTAATCCTTTTTGGTCGGGACAGGAAATTAATAAGGTTGCAGTAGTCATTTGATTCGTTGCTTATTCAAAGTCCTCCAGAATTAGGAAATTTAGGGGAATTGATAATCTCAAGATTCAATCAGAGTTTTGCCCGATTGATATTCCAAAGCCGCTTTCATCAATCCTAAAAATAAAGGATGAGCATGGTTCGGACGGGAATGAAATTCGGGATGGAATTGAGAGGCAATAAAGAAAGGATGCTTGGGATATTCCACAATTTCCACTAAACGTCCATCGGGGGAAGTGCCACTCACGACATAACCTGTTTCTAGTAATAAACTGCGATAGGCATTGTTAAATTCATAGCGGTGACGATGACGCTCATAGATTACTTCCTGTTGATAGAGAGAAAAAGCCAGGGTATCGGGGGTTAAACGGCAGGGATAGAGACCTAGACGCATCGTTCCCCCTAAATCGACCACATCCTGTTGTTCAGGTAATAAATTAATGATCGGATTGGGGGTTTCAGGATCAAATTCTGCACTATTGGCTTGGTCTAAATGAGCGACATTTCTGGCCCATTCAATCACGGAACACTGCATTCCTAAACATAATCCCAGGAAAGGAATGTTATTTTGACGGGCATATTCGATCGCCTGAACCTTGCCATCGACTCCCCGTATGCCGAATCCCCCTGGCACAATGAGAGCCTGAATTCCTTTTAAACAAGTTTCTGCTCCTTTTTCTTCCAATTCTTCCGCACTAATCCAACGCACATTGAGTTTACTGCTAACGGCGATCGCGGCATGACCGAGGGCTTCAATTACGGATAAATAGGCATCACTGAGTTGTACATATTTCCCGACCAAAGCAACTTCAATTTCATGCTGGGGAGAAAGCATTTTCTCGACTAAAGACTCCCATTGAGCCAAATGGGGCGGACGGGGTTCCATTTTGAGCAAAGCCAAGGTCTGATGAGCTAACCCTTCTTTTTCTAAAATTAACGGCACTTCATAAATACTGCTGGCATCCTGGCAGGTGATCACCGATTCCACTGGCACATCACAAAATTCTGACAATTTTTCCTTCATGCCTGGATGCAAAGGGCGATCGCAGCGACACACTAAAACATCGGGTTGAATCCCAATAGACCGTAACTCTTTCACCGAGTGCTGGGTCGGTTTCGTCTTCATTTCCTTAGCGGCAGGAATCCAAGGAATCAGGGTAACGTGCATATAGAGAACATTATTGCGCCCCACATCCTTACGAAACTGACGAATCGCTTCTAAAAAAGGCAAAGACTCAATATCCCCGACCGTTCCGCCAATTTCCGTAATCACCAGATCAGGATTGGTATTTTGGGCCACCCGTAAAATGCGTTCTTTGATTTCATTGGTAATATGGGGAATTACCTGCACCGTCCCCCCCATATAGGCTCCCCTTCGTTCTTTATTCAACACCGCCTGATAAATCGAACCCGTTGTCACACTATTGAGGCGAGACATGGAGGTATCCGTAAAACGCTCGTAATGCCCCAAATCCAAGTCGGTTTCTGCCCCATCTTCGGTGACAAAAACTTCTCCATGTTGGTAGGGACTCATGGTGCCAGGGTCAACATTGATATAGGGATCAAGTTTGAGAATGGAAACCGAATAATCTCTAGATTTAAAGAGGCGACCCAAACTCGCGGCCACGATGCCTTTCCCAATACTGGAAACAACGCCCCCCGTCACAAATACAAACTTGGTCATAATCTTAACCGATTTCCTACAGATGCAAAATCACAGCAATAAACCCCCCGTTAATTCTATTACACAGGAGGAGAAACCGTTATCTTAAATTGAGTTAGAGAATGAGAATAAATTATCTCTTGTCTGAGAAATACTTCAAATGTTCCTCAAGATCATTGAAATAAGATTCATTCTGATTAAATTTATATTTATTGGTAAGAATACGTCATTTAACTCTCACCTGAACAATTTTCGATCAAATCTACGGCAAAATTTAGACTAATAGATTAACCTTAACAATTACATCGTTATAGTCTAGATCACCGCCCCCTGTTAGATCTTCAAATCCAAACAAATTATTCCCCAACAGTCGAAGATGATCCACCTTGTCAGAATTGACTCCCAAATAAGGGAAAAAGACCTGGGGATCATTGCTCAAATCATCATCTCCTAATAGCAGGAAAGAACCGTCTTGAATGAGAAATGGTGCATAAAGTAATCCTCCTTGGAGTTGGGTGACTTGGGTAACGGTAGCTTGGTTTTCCACACTTAGGGCAATATTGGCACGATATTGTAAGGCTTTTTGTAGATAGTCTTGGGTGTTGTCTTTGGTGGGGCTGTCGGTCACGGCTAGACCTGTCAAAGGATCGACTACTTTTCCCTCTAGATCAACGGCATAGAAACCAACGGTATTGTTATAGCCTGCTTCCCGATAGAGAGACGCTTCAATATTGACGGTTCCCTTGAGTTTTCGTAGATCTAAAACTTCTGATTGGGCATTACCTTGAAGTTGGCTACCCTGGGGAAGTTTTTCTTGAGAGCCTTGGGTCTCAACAATCAGACTATTTGCCCCTTCTGAGCCGATCGCCGAATCAGACCAATCCAATTGATAACTGCCAGCTACGGGTTCTGAGACAGTCAAGTTAGGGGAAGTCGATAGAAAAATAGGAACAGTGGTTTTACCCGTTTCCTTGAATTGATTTTGAACCGTATCAGTCGTATTATTCTCAATCACATAAAAGCCAAATTTGTGATCTAAGGATAAATCCAAGACTCGTTGAATTTGCTCAACTGTGAAACCGTTGGGACGATCGCTAATGGCGGAGAACAATACCTGAGTGCGATCGCTATCAAGAGCCGCTTTGAGATAATCAGAAGAATCAGGAGCAAGGCCATTAATATAACCCTGATCATTATCAACTTTAAAGATACCCAATTCATTAACCTTAGAAGTATTAGTACTGACTAAATTTGTCAATAAATTAAGTTGATTCCCATTGAGTAAAAAGATTCCCTGATAGGAAGAAAGACTTTGCTGTAAAGAGATTGAATTGGGTGACCAGGTAACTCCGTCTTTTTGTACCCAAACTTCTAAAGCCGTATTGGCATAGGAATAGATCTGGTAAATGTTGCCATTATAGGTGTCTTGTCCAATTTGGCTCCAGTTACTATTATCCTCATCACTCGGTTTAGCCTGGGAATTAACCCCATTAATAATGAGGGTCTTATTACTATCTAGAATCTGTAAAAGACTGGTTGAATCAAAGATGACTGAATTATTATAACCCAGATCAATTTCTTCAATATTGGAGATCTTTTGATAAAGTTTAGTCAGGTCAATATCATTGAAGGAACCTGCGGTTTGCTCGATAAAGAGGGTGTCATAGCCACTCCCACCATCAACTTGGGTAATATAACTACTATCGGTAGCAGGTAAGCCAAATTTATCATCCCCTTGACCGCCCTTAAACAAAAACAATTGGGTTTTAGAAGCAGGAATAATGGGGGTATTAACGAAATCATCTCCATTTTGACCATTAATACTTAATAAGAAATTGCCCGTTGGACTACTTTGGAAAACATCATTGCCATTGGTTCCTTCTAGGGGTTGAACCGTTACACCACTGTTCCAGGTTGCGGTTTGGGGTTCCCAGTCTTGCCCATAGACCGCATAGGTTAACTGGTAATCTAAATCAGCCATCAGGAAATCATCATAACCATCCCCGTTAATATCCCCAGCCTGTCCAGTTTGATAAATGGTTTTGCGGTTGGGCAAACCTTGAATAGGAACAGTTGTGTTTAAAGTACTTGTAGCACTTCCCAAGTGAATATTAGCTTGATTAGAACTGGCGAATTGATCAACCAAAATATCATCAAATCCATCTGCATTAACATCGCCAATGACTGTACTTAATTGAGCAGAATTATTGACAGAAGTAAGATCACTTTGACCGCTATAGATTGAATTAGTAAGTGTCTGTATAGATGTGCCAAATTGGGATAGAGTTTGGTTTCCGTAAAAAACATAATCAACTAGGCTATCGTAGTAGATAACAGGATTAGTATAGTAAGTGTTATTATCAGCACGAGAGGAAACTAAAATATCATCAAAACCATCGCCATTAACATCACCTGAACTGATACCAACCCAACTTGGTTGAAAGTTATCTCCTCCATAGTATTGTGGTTGTAAACCTGTTGGCACAAAACTAAAATTATTATTGCGATAAGTCCAAACCGATGGGTAATTAGAGCCATAAAGGGACGGAGCATAAACAAAAATTTCATCGAGTCCATCTCCATTGATATCGGCTACATGAATGGCACTAGCAAGTGTATAATAGGCAGCTTCGGGATTAGGATCATTGATATTATTAATTGAGGGCGGGGTACTTAAACCAGAAGCCGAACCAGAGTAAATAGCAATTTGCCCTTGTCCAGTAACACTATAATTGGGATAGAGGACTAATAAATCCTCGTAACCATCACCATTGATATCTCCAGTGGTTGTTTGGATGACATTTGTTTGGATGAGATTGGACAGAGGACTCGCCAAGAACTGACCCGCCAGGATATTTTGGGTAACGCCGCCCCCCGTATAGGTGATTAACCCCGTCTGACCGTTTAATGTTCCTACCGCAACAATATCTTGATAGCCATCAGCGTTGAAATCTCCACTGGTAAAGAAAGCGGGATTATTTTGCAGGGTTCCTGCGAGAGTAAAGGTGCGCTGTTGACTAACATTGCTGAGAGTACTGGCTCCTAACGTGAGTTGGCCATTGGTATTAATAAAATCAGCATAACCATCGCCATTGACATCTCCGACACCCACCGCAGGATTGGCATTAAGCTCAATAAAACCGTTATCACTACGGAGATCATTGACATTCAGGGAAAGACCACCCTGCAACCAAGGATGACCGATCGCGGCATAAATTTGTCCTTGATTATTGCCATTATTACTACTAGGAGCGCCGATAATAATATCATCTCCTCCTGTAGCCAAATTGTAGTCACCGTTAATATCGCCCACACCCCCTAAAGACTGACCCACACTACCAGGATTAAAGACATTATTACCACCGAGAGGATTAGCCACCCCCTGATATTGAAAGACACGGGAATTAGAAATATTGGGATCAAGTTGCACAGTAGAATTATTCCCATAGGCATTGGTACTCCCAAAGGCGACATAGGCACTACCCGCATTTCCGTAGGCAAAGGGCGCGCCAATCAGTAAATCGGCGATACCATCCTTGTTCATATCTTGTCCATTGGCCACCTCCCAACCCGCTTGGCCAGAGGCGAGGACTCCTTGGAAAGTCACTCCCTGTCCCACACCAATCTGACTAAGATTACTAAGAGAAGGATTTTGATTACCAAAAAGAACGTAGGCCTTACCGAGATTAGGTGTCGCCGTATAACCACTACCTACCGCCGCATTAGGTGCTCCGATGGCTAAGTCCTGATGACCATCTCCGTTGAGGTCGAGAACAGCTAAGGCACTCCCCACCCGATCATAGAAGGGCGTACTAGTCTGTTGGTTGCTACTAGCCTCGCCTGTTGAGGGATTGAGGGAACCGTTATTCCCCTGGCCAGTTAAGTTAGAAGCCCCGTTGAAGACCCAGTTAACGGAGGAAGTAGAGTTCGTGAGGGTAGTATTTTGGGGTAAAGAACCCGTTCCCTTGAGAATATAAATAGCTCCCCCATAGCCAGCGAGATTACCTGCGCTATCGTTAATCGGGTTAGCGGTGGACGCTCCTATAACGATGTCTAAATTCCCATCCCCATCTAAATCGAGAACTTGCAGAGCCGAACCGAGGGATTGATTTCCAGAAACAGTCAGGGTAGCTTGTAGGGTTTTGCTATTACCTGAGAGGGTATAAATGAACACTTGGTTGCTCAAAGGCGCACCGACAATTAACTCTGGTGTACCATCCTTGTTGAGGTCGAACAAGAGGACGTTTTTGCCAAAGGCATCAGCACTATTACCTGTGAGGGGACTGCTATCTAGGGAAGTAATGCTGACAGAGGTTTGCTGTTTGAAATATTGATTCAGAGTAGCCTTAGTAAAAACATAAATACTACTGGTTCCTGAAGCTCCGAGACTCAGGTTAGGGGTACTGAGAGCGTAGTAATTACCCCAATTGCTGAGGGTGTAACCTGCCTGGGTGGTGGCATTAGCAACCCCTGTAATACTTAAACCCTGACCACTAGATAAACTATCTACATTCAAACCCTGGTTTGAGACTTCCATCCCCTGGGCACCTGCAATGAGATAAATCTTACCCTGACTGCTGTTGTCTCCAGGGGCTGAGATTAAAAACTCTCCGTAACCATCTCCATCCACATCTCCCGCGCTAGAAATAGCATAGGTAAGGAGGGCATTGGCTGGCCCTACCATCTCAAAGCCGCTATCAATAGCTACAAGATTAATCGTGGGGTTGGTATCTGCAAGGGTAGCCGTAGCCGAGAGGGGAGCAAGAGAACTGCTAGTCGGGGTTAAGAGCAATTGGAATTTTTCGTATAGATGCTCCTCTAAAGTATCTTCATAAACCAAAATCTCAATCGATTTAGTCGTTTCTCCAGGGGCAAAGGTGATCGTTCCTTCGCCATGTTCATAGTCAGAGGTGGCTGTGGCTGTAATATCTTCGGTGCGATAGTTCAAGGTGACGGGTTGGCTCGTATCGCCTTTGCGGGTGACAGTGAAAACAACTTTGCCATGCGATTCCTTGACACGTTGATTGAGAACGCTAAATTGAGGAGTGTTGCCAGGTTGGGTAATAATATTGTCGATGTCTTCCGTTGGGGCGGGATTGGCATAGGTGGTAAACCCTGTATTATTCCAGCCTCGGCCATTGTAAATACTTTGATTGAGTACTGTCGTACTGCTTTGGGTATTGCTGGTTCCCCAACTCACTGTGACGGGATTGCCCGCATTAACGGCAATATCGGTAAAAATGCCATTATCATCGGTTAAAGTAGCGATCGCCTGGAAACCTTGCCAACCTGTTCCTGCTTCCCAAAAGCCCGCTAAGAGATTATTCATTCCCATTCACCACAATGCCCAGTATGCCAAAGGGAGTAGCCGTCAAACTTTCCAGGGCTTCTCCAGGCGCAAGATTGGGAATCGGGGCTGGAGTAGGATTATTGAAGCTAACTTGGCCATTGTTGAGCTTTCCTGTGATGTAGTTGGGTGCGATCGTGTTTTGTAAATTAGTTAGGTCTGCACTGGGAATGGTATGGGGCGCGCCTACCAATAAATCGATTTTGCCATCCCCGTTGATATCCCCGATGGAACTAAGGGAAGAGCCGCTTAATTGATTAGCACCAGCCTGACCGATAACGTAACCTTGGACGGTTGTACCTACTTGGGAGACGTTTATAGTGGCAACACTGCCTATCTGATTGGACGAACCTCCATAGATGACATAACTAACCCCGCTTTGATTCTGGGCATTTGGTTCAGAGACAATTAAATCGGCTACTCCATCCCCGTTAATATCTCCTGCTCCAGTAACTTCAGTGCCAGCCCCGACAATTTTGAAGCCGTTGCTACCGTTGAGAGCGGAAAACCCAAGGGTATTATTGGTGCTAGTGGAGAGGCTAGAACCACCGAATAGAACATAAGCATTGCCTGTGAAAGCTTGGCCTTGAGCGTCTTGACCTGCGGGTTGACCAACAATCATATCGTTGATACCATCTCCGTTGACATCCCCAGCACTACTTACCTGGAGGGGTAGATAGGTACCTGTATCATCTAGGAGAACAAAGCCTTGCCCAGGGTTAATGGTGGCTAAATCAAGGTTCTGTGTAGAGAGATTTGAACCAAATAAAATAACGGCCGCGCCACTTCCGCCAATCAGTAAATCCGCTTTTCCATCTTGATTGACATCGGGAATCAAGGCAATGCTACTGATATCTAGCAGGGCTTCCCCGTTAAAGGCTGAGGTATTGTTAGTTAGGGTAATTGTGCCACCAGGGAAACTTAGGGAAGTTAAATTAGAGTTAGCGTTATTAGAAAGAATACTATTGCCTTCGGTTAGACGGCTAACGCTCGAAGTATTGGAATTTGTACCTTGATAGAGAGTATGGATATTATTCCCTTGCTGATTGCGAATATACAGACCTCCATCCTGCCCTAAAGCGAGATAAGCTCCAGGATTACCACTGGTATTGGTTGACCAGTAGGAAAGTTGAGCCTCACCCGCCCACTCATATAAGACGAGGTTGCCGTTTGACTCCATGACGGCTTCGTAGTAACTTGCGTACTGAGGCTCTGGGACTAAATAAGCCGTATTGCTATTCCAAACTTCAGTATTGGTGGTTTGATTGACTAAAACTAAATTGCCGTTGTTGTCGATGCTCAGAGTAAATAATTCGTTGGCGATCAATTGGGAGAGAATTAGCGTAATTTCTCCAGATTCCTGATTGGCAGAAGGCGCACTGATAGCATAGTCTGTCTGAGCGTCTCCATTAAAGTCGTAGCCCCCCGTGACAACCGTGCCAAAGCGATCGCCTGCTTGTCCGTTAGGGTTTGTAATCTGTTGCCCATAAGTGGGGTTATTTTGCAGTAAAGTATCGATATTAGTGATCGTTTGAGGCGTTTCAAATAACGTTCCCCCATAGAGCAAATAAGCCGCCCCTTGATTATTATTAAGACCAGGCGCACCAATGATTAAATCACTCTTACCATCCCCATTGACATCTCCTGCATTGGCAATACTATAACCCAACTCACTTAAGGCTTGTCCCGTTAAAAGTAAGCCATTACTACCCAAATTATTGAGATCATTAACTTGGCTATACTGTTCTCCAAACACCACATAAACGCCCCCTTGTTCATCATTAAGATCGGGCGCGGTAAAAGCGAAATCAGCCTTACCTCCACCGTTGACATCCCCTAATGCAGTAACAACTTGTCCTAAACTGGCAAAGTATTCATTATCTAATGTCCAATAAAAACCTGCCCCACTGCTACTGGGATTCTCTCCTAAACTAGATAGATTGATAGGATTATTCCCTGCTTGTCCATAAACTAGATAGACTTGACCCGGTGGAGTGGTGGCGATCGCCGCTACGGTGGGGTTAGTAATAGATTCGTACTGCCAGGTAATTAGGACGTTACCGAAACTATCAATGGCAATCTCTGGTCTTTGGTTAGCCCCAGAAGTAGTGAGTATCGCTTGAAGTGTGGCTGGATTCCACGCGATCGTTGTTTGATTGTTGTCCGTAGTTACTGTTCCTTGGACAAAATATAGATAGGTAAAGTTGCCAGAACCATCGTTAACAGCGGCCGCAAAAGTCCCGTAAGCGGTGTTTCCTTGGATGACGTAGGCAATATCTGCGCTATCAACCAAATCCGTAGGACTTTCTGACGTTAATAAATAGGTCGTGGACTTGGGTTCGTAGTTAACGCGGCGAATGCTGGTGGCTCCTGGGACTACTGTTGTCGTTGTTTGTCCGAAATTGGGCGGTAAAAAGCCTAAAGAATCCCCCTCACTACCATCTGCTGGTATTTTTTTATTGTATTCAACTACGGAGTCCCCACCGCTCCAATCGAGACTAAAAAGCCAGAGATCCACACCAACATTCCATTTATAGGTAAAGGTGGTTTTAAGGGAATACTCTGAGGGAGTTCGGGTAATTACCTCAGTCTGGGTGGTTTTAATCTTGGTTTTAATAAAGCCCAGTACTTTAGCGGTAAGAGCTAGACCTGTACTTAAAGTCAAGCTGACATTGACATCAGGATCTTTAAACACATTTTCTAGATAACCAAGCATTTTTTGGGGCTGAAATTCCCAGTAAAGCTCTGATTCTGGCGTATCGGCATTAGCCCCTTCTAGGGAGCTATCCACCAATTCAAAGAAATAATCATCATCTCCATTGCTGCTAGTATCTAAGTGCAGTAGGTTGACAGATATACCCAAGGCAACTAGGGCTTCAAGTTTTAGCTGTATTACCCCAGATGCGTTCAACTCCTCAAAGGCTACGCCTACTCCTGGAGCAATTTTATCGAGGACAAAGCCAATGGTTTCTACGTTTAGCTCATAGCCTACTCCAGCAGTGAAGCTAGTGGCACTCGGATAGGCTTGGATACCTGGCCATTTTGCTCCTGATTGCAGGGAAAAATTTAATTTATTTTGAATATAGGGTTGCAGGGTATTTACCCAATCTATACCTGCGGCTATTGAGAAAGAATTAGAGGGAACAAAGACAGTTTGTCCAGCTTGAGAGATGTCTTGCTGATCAACTGAGCCAGTCAAGGTTACAGAAATACTATTATTAGAGACGTTACTACCGTCTTTGTACTTCTTTTTCTTAGTAAAAGATATAGAAAAATCTTTGGGCAGAGGAAGACCTTGAACTCCTCCTAATAAACTTGAATTATCTGGTGCAGTGTCTAGATCATAGACAAATCCTTGGCCCTTGGGCCTAAAGGGTAGATTTGTATTATTTATAGGGATGGAAGTTGACTGATTAGTATCGACAATCTGATGGCGAGTCACTCCCTGCTTTTGGGTCGTAATTAAAACCCGATTATTATCTAGGATTGTTACCTTTAGATTGCTATCTGCTAGGTCGTCGTTAGTTAAGTTTTGAGGATTTGACCACTGATAACCTCCGTAGGGAGAAGGACTTAGATTAGAAGAATATACCTCAGTATCGTTACCATCATTATTGATCCAATAGGCTTGAATAGTTCCACTGCTGTTAATCAAGTTTAAATCGGTAGAACTTCCTTGGGTCGGTGTGCCAATACCGCTACTCAAAGGAGCTACACCGATATATTGACCATTACCTCCCGCTTGTTGATAACCATAATAAATTTGTCCATTTTCGTTCCAGACGGCATGGGTAACTCCACTATTGTCGGTTATGGTGGTTAACCCAGAGGGTTGGGTATTAGGATTACTTATATCGACTATAGAAGTAGTATCAAATAATTGATAGCCTTGGTTTTGGGAGCTAATTCCATAAAGGATACCCTGCTCATCAACTTGAATTTGCGCCAGAGAAGGGGGAGGGTTACTTAAAAAATTAGATATATCAATAAATGAATTGGCTGCTATTGACCATTGATAAACGTTGCCGTCTGTTCCTAAGCCATAAATTCGATTGCTATCCACAACACTTAACTGTTTAAGAGGGGGATTATTACTGCCATTAAATAAACTGACTTGAGTTCCATCTACGATCCAAGCTTGCCCTTGAACATCCAAAGCCCAGGCCGAACCATCCAATCCTACAACCGTTGTTGCAAAATTGCTACCGAGAAAAGTTTCTTCCCAGTAGGAACCAGACAAGGTGTATTGTATTAGCTCACCATTAGTAATTAGCAGAAATTCCGTACTACTTACGTAAGCAAAGGGAGGGTTAACTGTGCCAACTGCGAATCCTTCACTAACCAGTGTTGACTCTCCTAAAGATTCAGATGAAGCATTCCAGGTTGTTAGATAAAAAGAATAAACAGTGAAGCCATCTGCAGATGCTTCATTCAATGTCAAAAAAGCAAGATTACCAGCATTATCACTATCTACACCGATGAGCTGACCCTGAAGTGAAGCGATATCTATCGGTTGATAACTTCGGTTAAAGTCATTCCACCAATAGTAGTCTCCACTATTAGAAACCACAAATCTTTCGGTAGAATTACTTAGGTAGATCTGATTAATAGCACTTTGATTTAAAGAATTAGGCATGATTTTTAATTTAAAGATGAAGTTGTCACAATAGACTGAACAAACACAGTCAAGAATAAATCCATTCGCAGATTTAGACAAAAATACTTAAATTGATGTAAGTCGCTCTATGACTGGATTATAAAAAATATGCAAAATAGCCTGCTG
>Ga0138292_1049764_pt1 | contig 13866 bp, 22 predicted proteins | sample S_140709_E_mt_FD_106913 | JGI IMG/M metagenome (GOLD analysis project Ga0138292, IMG submission 106913) | Freshwater microbial communities from Lake Simoncouche, Canada - S_140709_E_mt (Metagenome Metatranscriptome) | ecosystem: Environmental > Aquatic > Freshwater > Lake | place: Canada: Quebec... | reverse complement strand
CTGTAGTGAAAAAAGTCTTATTATCAGCTGTTGCCAACTGGCAGCAAAAGAACGAGGACTTGAAAATCGAGGATGCTGAATTGTATGTAAAAACAATTTTTATTGACGGTGGACGTATGTTGAAACGCATGAGACCAGCTCCACAAGGACGCGGTCATCGTATTCGTAAGCGTTCTCATCATCTTACAATCGTAGTTGACAGTGCAAATTAATTCAATCAAATAGCGAACGATACACTACTCGTATTGCTTAATAAAGTAAATTACCAATGGGACAAAAAGTAAATCCGGTAGGTTTAAGACTTGGTTATATTAGAGGATGGGATTCTAACTGGTATGGTGGAAAAACATTTGCTGAGAAATTAGTCGAAGATCAAGAAATCCGTAAATATGTTTCAGCTCGTATTCCAAAAGGTGCTATTTCGAAAGTAGTTATCGAGCGTACCTTAAAACGCATCACACTCACAATTCATACAGCCCGTCCAGGCGTTGTAATTGGTAAAGGTGGAAATGAAGTTGATAAAATCAAGGAGGAGCTAAAAAAATTAACCAGTAAGGATGTTCAGATTAATATCTATGAAATTAAACGTCCAGAACTAGATGCCAAATTAGTAGGAGAGTCAATTGCTCAACAACTTGAGGCTCGTATTTCCTACCGTCGTGCCATGAAACAAGCAATACAGGCTGCAGTTCGTGTTGGTGCTCAAGGTATTAAAGTAAAGCTGGGTGGTCGTTTAGCAGGAGCAGAGATGGCTCGCAATGAAATGTACAAAGAAGGTCGAATTCCTTTGCATACACTTCGGGCAGACATCGACTACGCAATCTCTGAAGCTTTAACCGTATATGGTAAAATCGGTATTAAAGTATGGATTTTTAAGGGTGAAGTTTACGGTAAGCGTGACTTAACTCCAGCAGGCGGTGGAACAGCTCAATCGAACAACGAAAGAGGTGGGGCAGATGCTCAATCAGGCGGACGTGGTGGTCGTGATGACCGCAGAGGCGGAGGCCGTGATGACCGTAGAGGCGGAGGCCGTGATGACAACAGAGGCGGTGGCGGCGGTGGTCGTAACAATAGCAACAACAACAATCGTAGTGGTGCTGCTGGCGGAAATCGCAATAACAACAATAATAGAGGTACAGGTCCAAATAAGAGATAAGCACCTAACTTAGTTTCATGTTTACTTCTCGAAAACTTTTGGTGTATTCATTGGAACTTTAGGAAAATTTAACTTGAAACTAAGCACTCAGTGCTGAAAATATAACATCGTCATGTTACAACCAAGAAGAACCAAATTTCGTAAGCAACAAAAAGGCAGAATAAAAGGTCTCGCCACTCGTGGACATGAGATAGCTTTCGGAACATTCGCTATCAAATCTTTAGAGCCAGGTTTTATTACCTCTCGTCAGATTGAAGCAGCACGTATCGGTGTTACCCGTGCAATGAAACGTGAAGGTCAAGTGTGGATTCGTATTTTTCCAGACAAACCAATCACCAAGAAACCACTCGAGGTGCGTATGGGTAAGGGTAAAGGAGCACCTGAATATTGGGTAGCCAGTGTTAAACCAGGTACAATTTTATTCGAGGCAACTGGAGTTCCAGTAGAAGTAGCCACTGAAGCGTTACGCTTAGCTGCACAAAAACTTCCCGTTCAAACTAAATTTGTAGTCCGCAAAGACTACCAAGAAGGAGCTGAATAATAACAATAGTTCTGAATCCTGAGTGCTGAATTCTGAATTATATTGAGTTTTAAACTCAGACCTCAGAACTCAGAATTCAAAATTCAGTAAAAGTTCAAATAATAAAATGAAACAGTCAGAAATTAAAGCATTGTCACTTGAGCAGTTAGAGCAAAATATTGCTGTTGAAAAAGATAGAATCTTGAAATTACAGTTTGCTCACGCCATTACACCCATCGAAAATCCGATGCGTATTCGTCAGTCTCGTAGATTGATAGCTCAATTGATGACCGAATTCAACGCAAGATAAATTATAGCAATCCCTGTAAATAACAGGATATCAAGTATCTGAACAATGGAAGAAAGAAATCTCAGAAAAGAGCGTATCGGGACGGTAGTAAGCAACAAGATGGATAAATCAGGTGTTGTAACTGTTGTTCGTAAATTGAAGCATCCGAAATACGGAAAATTTATGCTCAAAACCAAGAAGTTTATGTTCCATGATGAGAACAATGAAGCTGGTATCGGTGATACTGTTAAGATTCAAGAGACTCGTCCTTTGAGCAAAAACAAAAATTGGAGATTAGTAGAAATCGTAGAAAAAGCGAAATAATAGCCCCAATTTTATTCTCTTTAACTGGAGAAAGCTATTAACTAAATTATCTCTTATACTGTTTGACACCCAATTGGTGTTAAAATAGACTTAAGGGTATTAACAATTCATAAGACAATGTTACAGCAAGAATCAAGAGCAGGTGTTGCCGACAACAGTGGTGCAAAAGAAGTGCTTGTTATCCGTGTATTGGGTGGCACACGTAAACGTTATGCATCAATCGGTGATAAAGTTGTCGTAACGGTGAAATCAGCCCTTTCATCTTCAAATATGAAGAAAGGAACTGTATCAAAGGCTGTTGTTGTGAGAACTACCAAAGAAGTTCGTCGCAAAGATGGTACTTACATTCGTTTTGAAGACAACGCAGTCGTATTATTAAACAATCAAGATGAGCCACGTGGCACTCGTATTTTTGGACCTGTAGCTCGCGAGTTGCGTGAGAAACAATTCATGAAAATCGTTTCTTTGGCTCCAGAGGTTCTTTAATTTGAAAGAAGGCTTGGAATCCTCTCCTTCAGGAGTAGAGCCCAAATCTTAATTATAATTATAAAACTTCTTAATTTTCAAATTCAAAGTAATGGAAAGAAAATTCAATAAGCAGCAAAAACAACATGTACGCACTGGCGATACGGTTGAAGTGATTGCAGGTAATGCTAAAGGAAAGCGTGGTGTTATAAGTGAAGTAATTGCAGCTAAACAACGTGTAGTTGTTGATGGTGTGAATATCATGAAAAAGCACGTGAAGCCTTCTGCTCAGTCTCCTCAAGGTGAAATCCGTGAGTTTGCAGCTCCTGTTCACATTAGTAATGTAATGTTGGTTGATCCAGCAACAGGCGAGACTACTCGAACTGGTCGCAAGGAAAACGACAAAGGAAAATTACAAAGATTTTCGAAGGCAACTGGAAAATTCATTTAATCAATTACCATTTGATATTGGTTTCTGCCGAAACTTTTATCAATAAATATGAGGGTCGGAAATCCTCCTATTAAAAAAAACAATGGCACGTTTAAGAGACAAATACACTAAGGAAATTGTACCATCTTTGAAAGAAAAGTTTGGATACAAATCAGTGATGCAGGTTCCATCATTGAAAAAGATTGTAGTAAATCGTGGGGTTGGAGCTGCAACCGGGGACAAAAAGTTAATTGATAGTAGTTTAGAGGAAATCTCTACAATTACGGGTCAGAAAGCGGTAGCTACACTTTCTAAGAAAGCCGTTTCAAATTTTAAACTACGTGAAAATATGCCAATCGGTGTAAAAGTAACTTTGCGTGGTGATAAAATGTATGAATTCTTAGATCGTTTGACTGCCATTGCACTTCCACGTGTGCGTGACTTCAAAGGTATTAGCGATAAAGGCTTTGACGGACGCGGGAATTACACGTTCGGTGTGAAAGAGCAAATTATCTTCCCTGAAATTTCGATTGATAAAATCTCTAAAATTCAGGGTATGGATATTACGTTCGTTACATCAGCAGGAACAGATGCTGAAGCTTACGAATTATTAAAAGCAATGGGAATGCCTTTTGCAAGCATTAAGAAATAATATTAAGATTTCGATATTTATAATTCAGTCATAAAATGGCAAAAGAATCAATAAAAGCAAGAGATAGAAAGAAAGCAGCTTGTGTTGCTAAATACGCTGTAAAGCGTGCTGCTTTGAAAGAAGCAGGCGACTTAATTGGCTTAGATAAACTACCTCGCAACGCTTCACCTGTACGTTTACACAATCGTTGTCAATTAACGGGTCGTCCGAGAGGATATATGCGTAAGTTTGGTATTAATCGTGTTACTTTCCGTGAAATGGCAAGTAAAGGTTTAATTCCAGGAGTTACAAAAGCATCGTGGTAAATTCTGCCTATGTACTTATTTTGATGTAAATATTTTTAGTTATTTTATAACTTTATAAAGAATATTTTTGCTTCTTGATAATTACTTGCACAGATACTACTTTTATTAAAAAATATTTTCTAATTTTGCAGCCCAGTTAAGAAAGTCGTGCTTACGATACTGCTTGACGCCGGCTTAGGTATCCAAAATTAAATATCAAAAATGATTACAACGGATCCAATAGCAGACTTCCTAACCAGAATTCGAAATGCCATCAAGGCACGTCATAGAGTGGTAGAAATTCCTGCTTCGAACATCAAAAAAGCGATTACTCAAGTACTTTACGATAAGGGCTTTATACAAAGCTATAAATTCGAAGAAGTTGCTCCTCAAGGAGTAATCAAAATTGCATTGAAGTATAATCCGGTTACGAAACAATCCGCAATTGTTGAATTGAAGAGAGTTTCAAAGCCTGGTTTGCGTAAATATGCGGGTACAACTGATATTCCACGTGTTTTAAATGGTTTGGGTATTGCTATCGTGTCAACATCGAAAGGTGTAATGACGGATAAAGAAGCTCGTGCATTGAAAGTAGGTGGAGAGGTTTTGTGTTATATCTATTAATACGTTCCTTATTTATTGACTTCATGTGTATTAATACACTTTTAAGTCTACACTTATTTAAATAATTTGTTGACCGCTCTTAATAACTCGTGCAAACGATATTATTCTGAAGCCTTAAACTATTCAATAAAATGTCAAGAATTGGTAAAAAACCAGTTGCCCTTCCTAGTGGCGTGACTATTTCGGTAGATGAACATAACATTGTTACTGTAAATGGTCCCAAGGGTACACTGTCTCAGAAAGTTGATCAGGATATCATAATTTCTATTGAGGGAAATGAACTAAAAGTTGATAGACCTACTGAACAAAAAAGACACAAAGCTTTACACGGTTTATACCGATCATTAATTAATAATATGGTCATTGGTGTTAGTACTGGTTATAAAGCTGAAATGGAAATTGTCGGTGTAGGTTATAAGGCTACTAATAATGGTAATGTACTCGATTTAAGTTTGGGTTATTCGCACAACGTTTATTTTGTAGTACCTTTAGAATTGAAAGTAACAACCGCTATGGAAAAAGGAAAAAATCCTATGGTTGTGCTTGAGGGTACAGACAAACAATTAGTAGGCTTAGTTGCATCAAAAATCAAATCACTTCGTAAGGTTGAGCCATACAAAGGAAAAGGTATTAGGTTTGTTGGTGAAGTTATTCGTCGTAAGGCTGGTAAAACATCTGGCAAGAAGAAATAATCATTAGACACAAGACGTAGGAGAAACAAGAAATGTTTATTATTAAACTTGCTGCTCTGAAAATCACAAATTAGCAAATACAATGTCAAGTGTAAAAACTGATAGAAGACAAAAAATTAAGTGGAGTATCCGCAGAAAAATCTCTGGTACAACCGAGAGACCACGTTTGTCGGTTTTCCGTTCAAATACTGCCATCTACGCTCAATTAATTGACGATTCTAAAGGTGAAACTTTAGCGGCCATTTCAACAACTGAATTAGGTTTGAAAGGCGTAAAAATCGACAATTCAAAAGAAGTGGGTAAAAAAATAGCTGAAAAAGCGGTAGAAAAAGGTATCCTTGCCTGTGTATTCGATCGTAATGGTTATTTATATCATGGTAATATCAAAGCCGTGGCTGAAGGAGCCAGAGAAGGCGGTTTGAAATTCTAATCTTGAAATTCTGGATCAATGAACAAAGCAAAAGTAAACGAGGCAGAACTCAAAGAAAGAGTAGTCGCCATCAATCGTGTAGCAAAAGTGGTAAAAGGTGGACGTCGTTTTAGCTTCTCGGCTATCGTTGTTTTAGGCGATGGTAAAGGGGTAGTAGGTCAGGGTTTAGGAAAGGCACTTGAAGTAACTGAGGCTATTGCCAAAGCTATTGAAGACGCCAAGAAAAACCTAGTTTCTGTACCTATTATTAATGATACAGTACCTCATGAAATTCATGGAAAATTCTCAGGTGGTTTCGTATTTGTTAAACCTGCGGCTCCTGGTACTGGAATTATTGCAGGTGGTGCGATGCGTGCCGTTTTGGAAGCGGCCGGTGTTCACAATGTATTAGCAAAATCTAAAGGTTCATCAAACCCTCATAATGTAGTAAAAGCTACAATCGATGCTCTAAGTCAAATGAGAGCTCCGCATACAATAGCTTTTCAGCGTAGTGTAAAAATGACTAAAGTATTCAACGGATAATTTGCTCTGAGCTTTAAGACTACCAATAGTGCTTTTTTTGTATCTAAGGTTCTTGAAGTTTGTGGCGTTTAGCTAATAAATAAATGGGAAAGGTAAAAATTACACAAGTAAGAAGTATCATTGGAAGACCAGAAACTCAAAAGCGTACAATTGCTGCTTTGGGTCTAGGCAAACTTAATCGTACTGTTGAAAAAGAGCTAAACCCTGCGATGCAAGGGATGATTAATTCGGTTAAACACCTGTTAATTATTGAAGAGGCGTAAGTTATTCATTAGTTTTTTTTAAAAAAAATATCAATCTGCAAATATACACATGCAACGAATTTATTTCTAGTTTGTTCTTGCTATTGGTATTTTTCAAAGGCATAGCCGAGTAAATCTGATGGTCAGATTTGCGTATTTTTAAACCGATTTTTTAATCGTATTACAATGAAATTAGAATCTCTTAAACCTAACAAAGGTTCAGTAAAGGCAAATGATAGAGTGGGACGTGGACATGGTTCAGGTGGTGGTGGTACTGCCAAACGTGGTCACAAAGGAGCAAAGTCTCGTTCAGGTTACAGCCAGAAACGTGGTTTCGAAGGAGGACAGATGCCCTTACAGCGTCGTGTTCCTAAATTTGGTTTTAAAAATATCAACCGTGTAGAATATAAGGCTATCAATTTGGATACTATACAGGCACTATTTGATAAAACTGGCATTTCTAATATCGATTTAGGTGTAATGTACAATAATGGTCTTATTTCAAAGTCCGATTTGGTAAAAATATTAGGGCGTGGAGAATTGACTGCAACTGTTAATTTACGTGCTAATGCATTTTCTTCATCGGCCGTCGCTGCTATTGAGAAGGTTGGTGGTTCTGCTACTGTTGATGCTACATTAAATAAAGAGGTTTCAGCCGTCCTTGCACCAGTAATTGTTGAAACTGTTTCTGTTGGAAAGACTGTAAAATCTAAAAAGAAAGCAGAAGGTGACGATTTGAAATTAATCGAGGGAGTTGGTCCGAAAATTGCCGATTTGTTAATTAATGCAGGAATTGTTACATTTGCAGATTTAGCAGCGACTTCTGCTGAGAAGGTCTCTGAAATTCTTAGTGCAGGTGGTTCTAACTTTGCTACACATAATCCAACTACCTGGGCTGATCAAGCTGCTTTAGCTCGTGATGGCAAGTGGGATGAATTAAAAGAATTGCAAGACAGACTCAACGGTGGCAAAGCTGAATAATTTTACTAAAACGCCTTGTTTTTCCTATCAAAATGAACAAATTCATTACGACACTCCGAAACATCTGGTCAATAGAGGAGCTTAGAAAGAGAATTCTCCAGACTATATTGATTATATTAATTTTTAGAATTGGTTCACACGTGGTTTTACCAGGTGTTGATGTAGCGAAGTTAAAAGACCTTACCAGTTCAAACGGTTTATTAGGTCTTTTAAATACACTCGTCGGTGGAGCTTTCCAAAATGCCTCTATTATGGCACTAGGTATAATGCCTTATATTTCGGCATCCATCGCGATACAATTACTTACTCTCGCCTTACCGTATTTTAGTAAACTTCAAAAGGAGGGTGAATCAGGTCGTAGAAAATTAAACCAAATCACTCGTTGGTTAACAATTTTAGTTGCATCTGCACAAGCATTAACTTATGTAAAAGCGACTATTCCAACTGATGCAATTACAATTAGCCAAGGATTATTTTACATTAGTTCTGTAATTTTAATCGTTACAGGTACAGTAATGTGTATGTGGCTTGGTGAAAGAATGACCGAAAAAGGTGTTGGTAATGGTATTTCGATGATGATTATGATTGGAATCGTTTCTAGATTTCCTGGGGCAATTATTGGTGAATCACAATCACGAGGTGGCAACGGTCAAATTCTTTTCTTTGTACTTGAGTTAGTTGCCTTATTCTTTGTTGTTTTATTTGCTGTTGCAATTACACAGGCGACAAGAAGAATACCAGTGCAATATGCCAAACAAATTGTTGGTAATAAAGTTGTAACTGGTCAACGTCAATATTTACCATTAAAACTGAATATTGCAGGTGTCATGCCGATTATTTTTGGTCAAGCCTTAATGTTTATACCTGGTCTTGTTCTAACCTATCTAGCTGAAAGTACTAAAAGTGATACATTTCAGAGCTGGGCAATTATTATGAACAGCCCAACCTCATGGCAGTATTGTTTAATATATGCTATTTTAATTATCGGATTTACATTTTTTTACACTGCAATCTCGATTAATCCGAATCAAATCGCAGATGACATGAAACGCGGTGGAGGATTCATTCCGGGCATTAAGCCGGGACAACCAACATCTGACTTTGTAGCTAATGTTTTAGACCGAATTACTTTACCCGGTGGTGTTCTTTTAGCAGTAATTGCAATATTACCGGCATTTGCTGGTCTATTAGGGATGACTCAAGGATTTGCTTCGTTCTTTGGTGGTACATCCTTATTAATTCTTGTGGGTGTTGTTTTAGACACATTACAGCAAATTGAGAGCTATTTATTAATGAAACGGTATGAAGGTTTGATGCAGTCGGGTCGCATTCAAGGACGTCAAGTTGATGCCAGCGTTACGGCCTAAAATAAATAGACAATTTAGTCATGAGTAAAAAGGATAAGATAATTTATTTAAAGTCTGAAGAGGAGTTAGATATTATTAGAAAGAATGGACATATTTTAGGTAAAGCTCATGCCGAAGTTGCTAAATTGATTGAGCCGGGTGTTACAACTAAAGCTTTAGATAAAGTAGCTTTCGATTATATTAAAGACAATCAGGGTCAGCCGTCCTTTTTAAATTATAATGGTTTTCCTTCTAGTCTTTGCATTTCAGTAAATGATGTTGTGGTACATGGAATTCCAAGTAATAGAGCTTTAAGGGATGGAGATATAATATCAGTTGATTGTGGAGTTTATAAAAATGGATTTCACGCTGATAGTGCCTACACTTATACGGTTGGTGAAGTTATTGATGAAGTACTCGATTTGCTTAAACATACTTATCGTTCATTATTTAAGGGTATTGAACAAGCTAAGGTCGGCAATAGGGTAGGGGATGTAAGTTTTGCAGTTCAAAATTATGCTGAATCTCATAAATACGGTGTTGTAAGAGAATTGGTTGGTCATGGTGTAGGAAAATATTTGCATGAGTCTCCAGAAGTTCCAAATTTTGGTAAAAGAGGAAATGGACCAAAGCTTCTTGAAGGTATGGTAATAGCTATTGAACCAATGATTACGCTAGGTAAAAGAGCTGTTGTTCAAGAAAATGATAATTGGACTATTCGTACAGAAGACCGCAGGCAAGCAGCTCATTTTGAACATACTGTGGTAGTAAGAAAAGGTACTGCTGAAATTTTAACTACCTTTCAATATATAGAAGAGGTTTTATCAAAAAAGAGTTTAGTAATTTCATAGTACAATTTCACAGGGGCTTTGAATTTTTTATTTTTAAAGTCGGCATTTTAATTTAAATGGCAAAACAATCAAATATCGAAGTTGATGGCATCATAACTGAGGCTCTTTCAAATGCAATGTTTCGTGTGCGTTTAGAAAATCAGCATGAGTTAATTGCTCATATTTCGGGTAAAATGAGAATGAATTATATCCGTATTTTACCAGGTGATAAGGTAAGACTTGAAATGTCGCCTTATGATTTAACAAAAGCTCGTATTACGTATCGTTATAAATAATGTTGAATTGGTGAATAAAGCGAATGACTGGATAATTTAAAATATTCATTAATCCCCAAATTTCCCACTTCAAAAATTCAAAAAAAAATGAAAGTAAAAGCGTCGGTTAAGAAGCGTAGTGCTGAATGTAAAGTTATCCGTAGAAAGGGTAAGATTTATGTTATTAACAAAAAGAATCCTAAGTTTAAACAAAGACAAGGCTAATTTCTATGAGGATTGCAGGTGTTGATATCCCAGACAAAAAAAGAGGCGAAATCGCCCTTACGTACATCTACGGTATTGGCCGTAGTGCCTCACAAAAAATTCTAACAAAAGCTAATATCAGTTATGATAAAAAAGCAGGAGAATGGAATGATAGTGAAGCTAATGCCATTCGTGGTATCATTACGGAAGAAATGACTGTTGAAGGTCAGTTGCGTTCAGAAGTACAACTTGCTATCAAGCGATTGATGGACATTGGTTGTTATCGTGGTGTTCGTCACCGTAAAGGTTTACCTCTTCGTGGACAAAGAACTAAAAACAACTCACGTACCCGCAAAGGTAAGCGTAAAACTGTTGCTAATAAGAAAAAAGCGACTAAGTAAACCTTGACTCTCTATTGAGTTTAAATATGGATTTTTTATAAAAGGGTAAAAAGTCGAACAGAGTACAGGTTTTTCTGTACTGCCAATCATTTTAACAATGTTTTGTCACAATGGCACAAGCAAAAAGAAAAGATAAAGCAAAAAAAAGAGTTGTGATTGTTGAGCCAGTTGGTGAAGTACATATCAGAGCTTCTTTTAATAACATCATTATTTCTGTTACAAACAGTCAAGGACAGGTAATTTCTTGGGGCTCAGCAGGTAAAATGGGTTTTAAAGGTTCTAAGAAAAATACACCTTATGCTGCACAAATGGCAGCTCAGAGTTGTGCACAAGTGGCCTACGAAGCTGGTATGCGTAAAGCTGAAGTTTTTGTTAAGGGACCAGGTTCAGGACGTGAGTCTGCAATTCGTACTATTCAAAACTCAGGTATTGAGGTTACTACCATTACTGACGTAACGCCTCTGCCCCATAATGGTTGTCGCCCACCGAAACGTAGAAGAGTTTAGTAGATATCTAAAGAATATAGAAACATATTAAATTGTATAATCATTCTGATTTTAGATTTTTTGTTTTTATTCTTTTAGTACATTTGTATATAATAATTTTCAATAGTTCTCGTTTAAAGACGAGAAAAGGAATAGAAGGCAGATTATTGCGATTTTGATTTTCAAAATGATTGATAGTTTGGACATTGGGGCTAATCAATCTCTATTTCATTTTAACAACCAATATAAAATGGCAAGATACACAGGTCCAAAGGTTAGGATATCTAGAAAGTTTGGAGAACCAGTAATGGGTGCTCACAAAGCTTTAAGTAAAAAAGCTTACCCGCCAGGGCAACATGGAAAAGGTCGTAAAAGTAAAAAATCTGAATACGGTCAGCAATTAATTGAAAAACAAAAGGTTAAATATACATATGGTATATTGGAACGCCAATTTGCACGTTTCTTTCATTTAGCTTCTGTCAAAGAAGGACGTACTGGTGATAACTTATTGAAACTTTGTGAAGGACGCTTAGATAATACTGTGTTTCGTTTAGGAATTGCTCCTACTCGTCGTGCAGCACGTCAGTTAGTAACGCATTGTCATATTACAGTTGATGGAGTTGTTTTAAATGTTGCATCATTTATTTTAAAACCAGGCCAGATTGTGGGTGTGCGTGAGAAATCTAAGGCATTACTTACAATTGCTGATAGTTTAAAATCACGCAATGCAAAACGTTATAACTGGTTAGAATGGGATGCTACTGAAATGGTTGGTAAATTTATTAACTATCCAGAGCGTGATCAAATACCTGAAAACTTCAACGAGCAGGCAATCGTCGAATTATATAACAAATAATATTTGTACAGTGGTTATGCCATTACCGTTAAAAGCGGTAGTGGCATAGCTACGTTTTTTTATTGGTGGTGTTGCTAACCACCTTTTAGTTAACGAAAACAAACACACTGCATACGTATGTCAATATTAGCATTTCAAATGCCTGACAAGGTTGTCATGGAAAAAGCTGACGATTTCCATGGCTTTTTTGAGTTTAAACCACTCGAAAGAGGGTATGGTGTGACCATCGGAAACGCACTTCGTCGTATTTTGTTATCTTCTTTGGAAGGTTATGCAATTACTTCAGTGAGATTCCCGGGGGTACTACACGAATTTTCGAGCATTGATGGGGTAGTTGATGATGTTACCGAAATCATCCTTAACCTTAAAATGGTTCGTTTCAAAAAAGTTTCTGATTATGTAGACAACAAATTTACGGTTAGAATCAAAAACCAAGGTGTTTTGACTGCGGGTGACCTCGGAAAATTTACACAAAGTTTTCAAATTTTAAATCCTGATTTGGTTATCGCTCGTTTAGACGACCAAAAGGAATTGGAGATTGAAATCATTGTAGATAAAGGTCGTGGTTATGTTCCTGCTGACGAACAAAAACAAAATGATTTGCCGATAGGGTTTATTTCAATAGATTCTATTTTTACACCTATTAAAAATGTTAAATATAGCATTGAAAATACGCGTGTAGAGCAAAGAACTGATTACGAAAAACTCTTGCTTGAAATCAAAACGGATGGTTCAATTCACCCTGAGCGTGCTTTACAAGAGTCGGCTCACATTTTGATTCAACACTTTTTGAAGTTTACAGACGAAAACATGGTATTTGATACCAAAAAAGACGACGAAGACAATATTGTTGATGAAGAATTTTTGCACATGCGAAAGCTGTTGAAGACTTCATTACAAGATTTGGACTTATCGGTTCGTGCTTATAATTGTTTAAAATCTGCTGATATTCGTACATTGGGCGATTTAGCAAGACTTGAAGTAGCTGATATGATGAAATTCCGTAACTTCGGTAAGAAGTCACTAACTGAATTAGAACAATTAGTTGCTGATAAAGGCTTACACTTCGGTATGGATGTACTGAAATATAAGCTTGATGAAGATTGATATTAAATTAGTTTTCTTTTCATTTGGAATGGAAATTTTTTTATACCTTATCGAACCGCAGTTATCGAGTAAATTTAATTAATAATCGTAATAGGTGGAATTGCCAAGACTGCGTAGGCTCTTTTGACCGTTACTTACGAAACAATAACAATGAGACACGGAAATAAAATCAACCATTTAGGGAGAACTCACTCTCACAGAGAAGCGATGTTGAAAAACATGGCGATTTCGTTAATTCAATACAAACGTATCGAAACAACTTTGGCGAAAGCTAAAGAATTGCGTAAATATGTTGAGCCTTTGATTACGAAATCGAAGAATGATAGTACTCATTCACGTAGAACTGTTTTCTCTTACCTGCAAGATAAAGAAACTGTTAAAACGTTGTTTGGTGAAATTGCTGAGAAAGTAGCTACTCGTAACGGTGGTTATACTCGTATCATCAAATTAGGAACTCGTTATGGTGATAATGCTGAAGTAGCCCTGATTGAATTGGTTGACTACAATGAAGCATTATTGACTTCTGTAGAAGAAAAATCTACTAAAACTCGTCGTAGCCGTCGTGGTGGCAAGAAAGCTGATAGTACTGTTGAAACAACTGATTCAGTAGAAACTGTTGCTGATGAATCATCAGTTGAAGTTGTAGAAGAGACACCTGCTGTTGAGGCAGTTGTTGAAGCTGAGCCCGAAGCTAATGAAGCACCAGAAGCCCCTACTGCTGAGGGAGAAGATGCTAAAGGCTAATTGCTCG
>Ga0138292_1196828_pt1 | contig 14157 bp, 1 predicted proteins | sample S_140709_E_mt_FD_106913 | JGI IMG/M metagenome (GOLD analysis project Ga0138292, IMG submission 106913) | Freshwater microbial communities from Lake Simoncouche, Canada - S_140709_E_mt (Metagenome Metatranscriptome) | ecosystem: Environmental > Aquatic > Freshwater > Lake | place: Canada: Quebec... | reverse complement strand
GTCTTATTATTAGCTTAGCTTATGCTTCGTTTTGATAAATTATTTAAAAGTTATGTTTTACTCTCCTTAGATTCATAAATTAATCCCCTCTCCCTGTTTTTTGACTTTTTCAGCAAGCCCTAGATAAAAGCAAAGGTTGCCCCTAAGAGATTGACATCGACATCAGCAGCCACAAAACCTGTCGTAGCACTGGTGGTTAACAGTAAGGTTCCCGAACCAAAACCAGCATTACCTGAGATCCCATCACCCACCTTAAACAGGGTATTCGCACCAGAGACTTGGACATCAATAGCCGTTATTCCAGTGAATTTGAGGATATCTCCCCCGACTCCGCGTACCAAATTATAAACGGTGTCAGAACCATCGCCACTGGCATAGTTAACGGTATCAGTAACCGTATCACTGCCGAGATAGAGACGATCATTGCCGCCTCCCCCAGTCAGGATATCTGCACCGCCATAACCATAGAGAATGTTAACGCCAGTATCTCCTGTTAGATTATCTCCTGCGGTATTGGAGCCTTGAATATTTTCAATAAAGGAGAGGGCATCTGTTCCTCCTGAACCATCGCTGGCAGTTCCTGTTGCTAAATTTACTGTAACGCTGGAAGTGGAAGTGTAATAGTAAGCAAAATCGCTGCCATTCCCACCGATCAGATTATCGTTACCAGCCCCACCATTGAGGGTATCGTTACCATCGCCGCCATCTAGGGTGTTATTGGCCGTATTGCCTGTTAAAGAATTGTTAGCAATATTGCCCGTACCGTTAATGACGCTAGAACCCGTTAAGGTCAGGTTTTCGATGTTAGAGAGAGTCGCAAGATTAAAGGTGACAGAGGATTGAATGGTGTCAGTTCCTTCGTTGGCATTTTCGGTGATGACATCGGTGATGCTATCCACAACATAAATATCATTTCCTGTCCCACCAACAAGAGTATCGACACCCGTACCACCATTAAGAGTATTGTTCGCTGTATTGCCTGTGATGACATTGTTGCTGGCATTACCCGTGCCATTGATCGCTACCGAACCAGTTAAGGTCAGATTTTCAATATTGGGAAGGGTCGTTAGAGAGAAAGTAACAGAGGATTGAATGGTGTCAGTTCCTTCGTTGGCATTTTCAGTGATGACATCGGTGGTGCTATCGACAATATAAATATCATCTCCTGTTCCACCAATGAGAGTATCAACACCCGTACCACCATTGATAGTATCGTTCCCTGCATCGCCAGTTAGCGCGTTATTGGCACTGTTCCCTGTGATGATATTGTTGCTGGCATTCCCTGTACCATTAATGACGCTAGAACCCGTTAAGGTTAAGTTTTCGATATTGGGGAGAGCCGCCAGACTAAAGGTGACAGAGGATTGAACAGCATCCGTTCCTTCGTTGGTATTTTCGGTGATGACATCAGTGGTGCTATCGACAATATAAATGTCATCTCCTGTCCCTCCGATGAGGGTATCAACACCAGTACCACCATCTAGGGTATTGTTCGCTGTATTACCTGTAATGACATTGTTGCTGGCATTACCTGTACCATCGATCGCCGCCGAACGAGTTAAGGTCAGATTTTCAACATTGGGAAGGGCAGCTAGGGAGAAAGTTACAGAGGATTGAATGGTGTCACTTCCTTCGTTGGCATTTTCAGTAATGACATCAGTGGTGCTATCCACAACATAAATATCATCTCCTGTTCCCCCGATTAGAGTATCAACACCAGTACCACCCTCTAGGGTATTATTTGCTGTATTGCCCGTGATGACGTTGTTGCTGGCATTACCGATGCCATCGATCGCTACCGAACCCGTTAAGGTCAGATTTTCGATATTGGGGAAAGCCGCTAGACTAAAGGTGACAGATGACTGAACAGTATCCGTTCCTTCATTGGTATTTTCAGTGATGACATCAGTGGTGCTATCCACTTGGTAAATATCATCTCCTGTTCCCCCGATCAGGGTATCGACCCCTGTACCACCATTGAGGGTATCATTGCCATCACCGCCACTTAGGGTATTGTTGGCTGTATTGCCTGTAAGAATGTTATTCCCTGTATTGCCTGTGCTATTGATCGTGGCCGAACCGGTTAAGGTCAGGTTTTCGACATTGGCGATCGCCGCAAGGCTAAAGGTGACAGAGGATTGAATAGTGTCAGTTCCTTCGTTGGCATTTTCGGTGATGACATCGGTGGTGCTATCGACAATATAAATATCATCTCCTTTTCCACCAATGAGAGTATCAACACCAGTACCACCATTGAGGGTATCGTTCCCCGCATCGCCATTCAGGGTGTTGTTGGCACTGTTCCCTGTGATGACATTGTTGCCAGCATTACCCGTGCCATTGATCGCTGCTGAACCAGTTAAGGTTAGATTTTCAATGTTGGGGAGAGCCGCAAGACTAAAGGTGACAGAGGATTGAACAGTATCCGTTCCTTCGTTGGCATTTTCAGTGATGACATCAGTGGTGCTATCGACAATATAAATATCATCTCCTGTCCCTCCGATTAGAGTATCAACACCAGTACCACCATCTAGGGTATTGTTCGCTGTATTGCCTGTGATGACATTGTTGCTGGCATTACCTGTACCATTGATCGCTGCCGAACCCGTTAAGGTCAGATTTTCGATGTTCGATAGAGCCGCAAGACTAAAGGTGACAGAGGATTGAATGGTGTCAGTTCCTGCACTGGCATTTTCGGTGATCACATCAGTGATGCTATCGACAACATAAATATCATCTCCTGTCCCCCCGACCAGAGTATCAACACCAGTACCACCGTCTAGGGTATTGTTTGCTGTATTGCCTGTGATGACATTGTTGCTGGCATTGCCTGTGCCATTGATCGCCGCCGAAGCCGTTAAGGTCAGATTTTCGATATTGGGGAGAGCCGCAAGACTAAAAGTAACAGGGGATTGAATAGTATCCGTTCCTGCACTGGCATTTTCGGTGATCACATCAGTGATGCTATCCACTTGATAAACATCATTTCCTGTTCCACCAACAAGAGTGTCAATCCCAGTACTACCATTGAGGGTATCGTTACCCACATCCCCTGTCAGAATATTGTTAGCCGTGTTCCCAGTTAGAACGTTATTCCCTGTATTACCTGTCCCATTGATGACACTAGAACCCGTTAAGGTCAGATTCTCAATATTAGATAGAGTAGAAATACTAAAGGTGACAGAAGATTGAATAGTATCCGTTCCTGCACTGGTATTTTCGGTAATCACATCAGTAGTACTATCCACGACGTAGATATCGTTGCCTAGACCGCCAATCAGGGTATCTACACCTGTTCCACCATTGAGGGTGTTGTTTGCCGCGTTGCCAGTGATGACATTATGAGAAGCATTGCCTGTCCCGTTAATGGCGGCGGTTCCTGTCAAAATCAGGTTTTCAACGTTAGTGGGTAGGGTGTAGGTGACAAAGGATTTGATTGTATCAGTTCCTGCGTTACTCGCTTCGGTTACAACATCACTGGTGCTGTCAACGAAATAGAAATCATCGCCTAAACCGCCACTCATGGAATCGTTACCGTTTAGTCCATCAATGACATCATTAAAGCCACCGCCTTTGAGGGAATCATTGCCATTGGTTCCGTAGAGTGTCCCCAGGTTATAGCGTTGGGCGTAGATGCCATAGCCGTCTCCATCTTGATTTTGGGATCCCCAAGCGACGAGAATTTCACCATTACTGAGAGTTGTGATAGTGGGAGTGTTTTGGTTATCAGTGGTTTGGCTGTTGATGCGGAATTCAGCCCCAACTTTGTTACCAGTGCCATCAAAGCGTTGACCATAGACTCCCCAACTACTACCATCCTGGTTTTCAGAGTACCAGGTAATGAAAAATCCTCCATCCAGTGAGGCTGTTACTACTGGATAATATTGATTTTGGTCGGTATAGGTATTGATCTGGAAGACAGAGCCAACTTTGTTGCCATTTTGATCAAAAATTTGGCCTTCCGAGTCATAACTACTGCCATCGTACTCAATGTAGGCAACAACAAAGCCACCATTACTCAGAGCGACAATAGAAGGATCCGAAGAGTGTCGGTAGTTATTGTTGTGAACCTGGAATTCACCGCCTACTTTGTCACCATTCGGGGTGAAAATCTGTCCATAAACTCCCCAGTACCCGTTATTTTGGTTACTGGACTGCCAGGAGACGACATAGTTGCCATTGTTGAGAACAGCAATATCGGGTTGTATTTGATGGGTATTGGTATAGCTATTGACCTGAATGGCATTGCCAAGCTTGTTGCCTTGACCATCAAAGCGTTGAACGAAAGTATCGCCATAGTAGTCATTGTTAAAACCATTCCAGGCGACAACAAAAGTACCATCGTTTAAGGCTTTAACTTCAGACCAGATTAAGTTTCCCCACCACTCATTAGTGTAGGAGTTGCTGGTATTGATTTGGAAGTTTGTGCCGACTTTTGTTCCTTGGGCATTATAGACCTGACCGAAGACTAAATCGGCAGTGCCGTCATTGTGATTGGAGTACCAGGTAACGACATAGCCCCCATTGGGAAGAGTTGTAACAACAGGTTTGCCCAGAGCATAATTGGTATCGGTACCGATGAGAACTTCACCGCCAACTTTTTGTTGATTCGCATCGTAGCGTTGACTGTAGATACTACCGCCAGTGGTGGCATTTTCCGAAGCCCAAACTACGATAAAACCACCATCCGCAAAGGCTGTTATTGAAGGCCAAGTTTGATTTTTGGCAGTGGTTGTATTAATTAAAAATTCACCGCTAACGGCTGTGGGGTTGCCGCGTAGTTGGAAGGTTTGATTGGTTTGGGTAGTAATTCCATCGGTGACAGTAAATTTGAAGGAATCGCTAGGGGGCGTTGCGCTATTGGGTTTGTAGGAAACAACTTGATTATCAATATCGGCTTGGGTGAAAGTATCCCCCACTTTCAGCGCGACAGGATTACCCGTTGTAATACGGACGTTATCCAATCCCCAACTTTCGTCACTTATTCCCTGTAGGTTAGAACCGGCAAAATTCAGAGTTAAGTCACTGGTAACATTGGTGAAAGTATAGGTGAAGTGATAGACGGAATCGCCATAGAAATAGCTATAACCGAGAGTATTGTTTTCAACGGCTCCTGTACCACCAGGATAACTTCCAGCCCCTGCGCTACTTGGATAGGATTGTTCTGTCCCAGGATATTTGGCAAAGGTTGTATTCAGTAAGGTTTGACCGCCTGAAGTTGTAACGGTAAAGTAATCTGGGCCTGCCCCGCCATTATTACCATCCCAACTTTTTAGAATAAATAGATCAAAGTCGAGGGTGACAGTGCTATTGGCTAAGGCCGCATTATTCAGCGTCAGGCTAACGGTATCATTGCCAAATTCACCGAGAAAGCCGCGACTGCCCACAGGTGTAGTAGAACGAGTCTGATTTGACCAGCCTGTAAGGGAGTTACTTTCAAAATTATTGAAATAAAGGACGTTATTGCGATTTAGAGTACCTTGACTGGGTAAATCTGTGACAGTGTAAACAATTTGTTGCGGTGTTTTAATGGCATTATCAGCAACGAGAGATGCGCCGTTGAACAGTTGACCATTATTAGAATTAAGACTGACATCATCTGCCACTGCATTAGAAGCCTGATCAAAATTCCAATAGCCCGCTAAACCTGCTTCATTTCCTGTTAATTGGGTATTGAGATTGGATTGAATTTGAGTTTGGGTGCGAGCCGTATTCCAAATACGAACATCATCAATCTGTCCTGCAAAACCTGTATAAGCATTTAAAATCCGACCAATATTAACAGGTTCAGTATTTAAGATTGGTGTCCCTACATAACTCACAGAACCATCTAATTGTCCGTTAAGATAAAGGCGCATTTCTGAACCATCATAGGTTGCAGCAATATGGGTTAACTGATTCAGAGTTAAACTACCTTGACTGGTATAAACCGCCCAGTTCCCATTGGTATCCTTAAATTCAAATTGCAGACGGCTTTCATTAGGACGAATCCAAATACCATAGTTTTCATTGCTTGCATTATTATTCCATTTAGTAATTAACGGTTGCCAATCACCTTTAATTTGAGATTGTTTCACCCATAGTTCAATTGTAAAAGTCGTTAAACTCAGGGAAGGATTGTGAGCAATACTGACATAATCATCATTACCGTCTAGGTTTAAAGAAAACTCTGTCGCGCCAATATTGGCAACTTGTAACTTGCTATTGTCAAGAATAACGGTATCGCCATTAAGCAGATTAATACCTTGATTAATGTCATTGTCAACAATGGTTACAGTCGCCGTTTGTTGCGTTCCTAAGCTGGTATTAGCCGAAGGATTAGTTAAGGCCAGATTAAAGGTTTCATTGCCTTCAAATATTAAATCGTCCGTAATGGGAATTTGTATCGTTTTAATGGTTTCCCCACTGGCAAAATTAACCGTAATTGGGGTATTGGTATAATCACTGCTAGAGGCCGTCCCATTGGTAAAGGAAATAGTCGCACTGACGGCTGGATCAACACTGCCTGCACTACGAACAACCGTCACAGAAGCAATGGGAACGCCCGATTCATTCAGACTGTAAGTTGCTTGAGTTAGGGATAAAACGGGAGTGGGTTGTAATAGGGTTACTGTTGCGCTACTTTTCCCTAAAACCGCACCACCTGTCACGTTACTGAGATTGACCGTAAAGGTTTCATTACCTTCATCTAGGAAGTCATCTAATAAGGGAATAGTAATCGTTTTAACGCTTTCCCCTGGGGCAAAGGTCAGGGTTCCCGTGACAGCAGTGTAGTCGGCATTGGCAGTAGCAGAAACAGGAGCAACGGCATAGTCAACGGCAAAGGTTTTTGTGGTTATACCTGTTAAAGTGACCGTTAAGGTTACAGAATTAGTACCATCTTCAATGATGCTGGTGTCGGCAATGGCAATGGTAGAAACGCCGTTAATGACTTCAACAATGCCAGAGAAAAGAGTACTATTCCAGCCTATATTCGGTAAATCATTCCAGTTACCTGCTCCCCCCCAATTGAAAACAGAATAATCTTCATTACCCCCTGAGTTGTTAGGTTCACCACCAGCCCAATTCGTATAAGCAGATTGTTGGTTATCTACCCATTTCCAAACGCCTTCTTGAGCCGCATCTGTGTAGCCAATCCAGAAATACTCGGAAGTTCCAAAGGCACTCACTAAAAATTGATTTTCCGTTGGGTCATTAATGGTAACGAGATTTCCGCCTAATGCAACGGCTTGAGCTTGGGCATCTGTCCAGGTAGCGGCTTTGGTGCGGTAATAGACAGGAGTACCATCGCCACTTTCTTGAATGGTGACCCTTGCCACACTATTCGCTCCTAAAACTGCCCCACCTACAGGATTAGAAAGGGTGAGATTAAAGGTTTCGCCACCGTCAATATGGAGGTCATTAATAATGGGAATGGTTATCACTTTTGCTGTTGTATCGCCATTGCCAAAGGTGACATCAATAGAGGTCGGGTTATAGTCGCCCCAGGGTGTTGCTGTTCCGCCACCTAAAGTAACGGTTGTGCGAACTTCCCCACTACTGCCGCCTGTGCGAGTTAAGGTCATTGCGACTGTGACGGTTCCATCTTCATTAACGGTATAGGTGGGACTGTTGAAGGAAATAACTCCTGCATTAGAGAAGGTGTTGTTACGGGTTGTTCTGCTTAACTGAACCGCATCTAAAAACAACCCGACATTATCTCCTCCTTCTTGGTCAAAAATGAGTTTATTGTTACTACTGGCGGCAGTGATACTAAAGGTACGACTGATGGTAGTAAAGGGTTGGCTAGAAGGTAAGGCAAAAGTTTCATTCCAAAGAGTTCCCAGTGACACAGTGACCGTTTCGGTGTTGCCTCGTTGAGAGCCTCCAAGAGCAAAGTTGAGAGTAATAAGATCACCAGTACTAAAGTTGAAACTGGTTTTGGATTCTAGACGACTTGCATTATTAGTCTCACCATCTAAATCGAGGTACAAGCCATTTCCTGGAAGATAGTCAGCCCAACCATTACCAACCAAATCAATCGAACCATCAGTGATATTCCATTGGGTTAAGCTCGAAAAATTGCCTGCGCCAGAACCGCCATTTTGAGTATCGAAATCATCTGACAGTAAAACGGTTGTAGGTGCGAAGGCTGTGGAAGCGAGGGTTAAACCTGTTACACCCTGGAGAATGGCAATCAGTTCATCGGGTTCGGTGCCAGGTTTATTCAGAAAGATGCTTTGGCCAGTGATGCCTGCAATGGGTGAATTGCCTAAGATATAGTTGGATGTTGGCCCCCATAGTTGAATGACATCTTGGGTGCTATTAAAATCAGTGATTAAGGCATAATCACCGATACCGTTGGTGGTAGTGTCTCCGTCATCGTAGTAACTACGGTTCGCATCACCTAAAATAAAGCGATCGCCTTCGGTTCCGCCTGTGAGGGTGTCAATTTCACCGATACCAGAGCTACTAGAATTAATGCCAACGAGACGATCAATTCCTGCTCCACCATTAAGACTATCGTTCCCTGTTCCCCCTTCTAGAACATCGTTACCTGTGGCCCCTGAAAGCGTGTTATTACCACTGTTACCCGTGAGGATGTTGTTGAGAGTGTTACCTGTTCCATTAATATTGTCGGTTCCTGTGAGGCTAAGATTCTCCACATTGGCGATACTGGCAAGGCTAAAGGTGACACTACTTTGAACCAGATCTAAACCTTGGGTTGCTGATTCGGTAATAATATCCGTTGTGCTATCTACGACATAGATATCGTCACGAGTCCCCCCAATGAGGCTATCTATCCCGTCACCACCGTTGAGAATATCGTCACCACCGCCACCCGCCAGGCGATCGTCTAACGTATCCCCTAACAAGGTGTCAGCCACCTGAGTACCGATAATATCGAACTTTTCAATGTTGTAATAACGGACGTAATTACCACCGACATTGATCTGCCCATTGTTACCATTCGGTGTGGTTTGAGAAAGTCCTCCCGTTGTTACTGAGGAATAATCGACTTTCAGTAAGTCCGTTCCATCTCCGCCATCAGCGTGATCATCCCAACCTAAACCCGCATCAAGAGTATCATTGTCAGCGTCTCCATAAAGGCGGTCTGTTCCTCCCTGACCCTGGAGGGTGTCATTCCCATCATTACCATAGAGTTCATCGTAATTGTCACCTCCCTGGAGGAGGTCATTCCCTGCTTCCCCGTAAAGAACATCACGACCCGTTCCCCCTACAATCGTGTCGTTTCCATCCCCACCGCCAATATTGGCTGACCAATTACCGTCGTAATTAGTGGCTGAAAGATTGAGTGTGTCATCCCCTGAGCCTGAGCGTAAATAAACTCGTTCTACTTCTTTGATGGTTCCGCCGTTGCTGAAGGTTCCGTTGTTGAGATCACTGTAGTTAACGGTAAGATTATCTACTTCTTGAGAGAAATCAATTTCGGCGTAGTCAATCCCAGCACCACCGACATAATTGTTAATGCCCTGCTGACCATAGAGTTCATCGTCCCCTGCACCTCCATCTAGCAGATCATTTTGTATTCCTCCATAAAGACGATCATTCCCTGCTTCACCGTAGAGACTGTCATCACCGTCGCCTCCATAGAGTTCATCATTATTCCCTCCTCCTTTTAGCGAATCATTGCCTGCTTCCCCAGAGAGTAGATCACGCCCAACTCCTCCTGTAAGAGAATCATTACCGTCACCACCACCAATATCCGTTGACCAGTTACCATCAAAATTTGTTGCTGAAGCATTGATAGTATCATCCCCAGAACCTGAACGCACATAAAAACGCTCTATTCCCGTAACAGCATTGGTTGTTGTGCCATTAGTTACAGTTCCACTATTGGCATCTGTGAAATTAAGGGTAATATTACTGGTTTCCTGAGTGAGATCAATTTCAGCATAATCAAAGCCTGCACCACCGATAAAAGCATCGATGCCGCCTTGACTATAGAGATTATCATCCCCTTCACCGCCATCTAAAGTATCATTCCCTGCACCGCCTTGAAGGTTATCGTTGCCCACACTGCCACTGAGGCTATCATTGCCAGTGCCACCCGTTAAGCCGTCATTACCATCACCGCCATTAAGGTTGTCATTGCCAGTGCCACCCGTTAAGCCGTCATTACCATCACCGCCATCAAGGAGATCATTTCCTGTTCCACCATAGAGACGGTCTTCGCCTGCTTCTCCATAGAGACTGTCATTACCGTCTCCACCAGAGAGTTGTTCATAAATATAGCCATAATAATTACTATAATTACTACTGTTGTAGTTATAAGCGTAATTGGTAGGATTATCACCGCCTTTAATCAGGTCATCTCCTCCTTCACCATTGAGAACGTCAAGTCCTGAACCGCCAATCATAGTATCATTGCCTGCACCACTGGCAACATTGGCCGAATCTTGGGGATTGTAGTTCCAACTCCCACCGTTGTAGTTGGTGGCGGATAAGTCTAAGTTGTCATTACCGACACCAGTGCGCAGCCAAACCCTTTCAATTTCTTTAAAGGCTTTCGTTGTTGTGCCATAGTTTACAGTGCCGATGTCAGGATTACTTAAGGCAACAATGACATTATTCGTGCTTTGAGAAAGATCAAGTTCTGCATAGTCAACACCCGCACCGCCAATATAGTCATCAAAACCGCCTTGACCATAGAGGGCATCATCGCCTTCACCCGCATCCAGAATGTCATCACCCGTACCACCGTAGAGAGCGTCATTGCCCAAACCGCCAGTCAGGGTATCATTACCAGTGCCACCACTAAGGGCATCGTTACCATCGCCGCCACTGAGGGTATCAGTCCCATCACCTCCATCTAAATTGTCGTCCCCTGTGCCACCAATCAGGGTATCATTAGCAACTTCACCTTGAAGGTTATCATTGCCATCCCCACCATCGAGAAGATCATTACCTGTTCCTCCATAGAGACGGTCATCTCCTGCTTCTCCATAGAGGCTGTCATTACCGTCTCCACCAGAGAGTTGCTCATAAATATAGCCATAATAATTACTATAATTACTACTGTTGTAGTTATAGGCGTAATTGGTAGGATTGTCACCGCCTTTAATCAGGTCATCTCCTGCTTCACCATTGAGAACATCAAGTCCTGAACCGCCAATGATAGTATCATTGCCTGCACCACTGGCAACATTGGCTGAATCTTGAGGATTGTAGTTCCAACTCCCACCGTTATAGTTGGTTTGCGAAAGGTCTAAGTTGTCATTACCGACACCAGTGCGAAGATAAACTCGTTCTATTCCAGAGAAAGCCTTAGTAACAGTACCATCACTGATAGTCCCCGCAATGGAATTGATCGTGAGATTAGCTATTAGCGTAGTATAGTCAACTTCGGCATAGTCCGTACCTGCACCGCCAGCAATCCCATCAAAACCACCTTGACCATAGAGTGCGTCGTCGCCGTCACCGCCATCAAGGACATCATCACCCGCACCACCTTGAAGATTGTCATTTCCATCATTACCAGTGAGGTTGTCATTACCATCACCACCATAAAGAACGTCTTCATTGGCTCCACCTGCTAAGGTATCATTACCAACATCACCCCAGAGATAGTCATTACCATCACCACCATCTAGCAGATCATTACCTGTTCCTCCGACTAAGCGATCACCGCCTGCTTCACCATAAATACTGTCATTCCCATCACCACCATCAAGCTGATCCCCGTAACCATAGTCATAGTAGATATTGGGGTTGTCACCGCCTTTAATGAGGTCATCCCCTGCTTCACCGTAAAGTAAATCACGTCCTGCACCGCCAATAATCGTATCGTTGCCTGCACCACCACCAATATTAGCAGCAGTATTGGTAGAAACATTATTGTCCCAATAAGACCCGTTGTTGTAGTTAGTCTGGGATAAGTTTAAGTTGTCATTGCCCACACCTGTCCGAAGATAGAGTCTTTCTATTCCCGAAAAAACTTTAGTAACAGTGCCATCACTAACAGTTCCCGTAACAGAGTTAATTGTGATATTAGTTGTCAGCGGAGTATAGTCAACTTCGGCATAGTCTGTGCCTGCACCGCCAGCAATCCCATCAAAACCACCTTGACCATAGAGTACGTCATCTCCATCACCACCATCAAGGACATCATCACCCGTACCACCTTGAAGATTGTCATTTCCATCATTACCAGTGAGGTTGTCATTACCATCACCACCATAAAGAACGTCTTCATTGGCTCCACCCGTTAAGGTATCATTACCCACTTCACCCCAAAGGTAATCATTACCATCACCACCATCTAGCAGATCATTACCTGTTCCTCCGACTAAGCGATCGCCGCCTGCTTCACCATAAATACTGTCATTCCCATCACCCCCATCAAGCTGATCCCCATAACCATAGTCATAGTAGATATTGGGGTTGTCACCGCCTTTAATTAGGTCATCCCCTGCTTCACCGTAAAGTAGATCACGACCTGCACCGCCAATAATCGTATCGTTGCCTGTACCACCGCCAATATTAGCTGAAGCAATACCATCGTAGTAATTGCCGTTATTGTAATTAGTTTGTGACAAATCTAAGTTGTCATTGCCCACACCTGTCCGAAGATAGAGTCTTTCTATTCCCGAAAAAACTTTAGTAACAGTGCCATCACTAACAGTCCCCGTAACAGAGTTAATTGTGATATTAGCTGTTAGCGGAGTATAGTCAACTTCGGCATAGTCTGTGCCTGCACCGCCAGCAATTCCATCAAAACCACCTTGACCATAAAGTACGTCATCTCCATCACCACCGTCTAGGACATCATCACCAGCACCGCCTTGAAGATTATCGTTACCGTCGTTACCACTGAGGTTGTCGTTTCCATCGCCACCATAGAGAACGTCTTCATTGGCTCCACCAACTAAGGTATCATTACCCACTTCACCCCAAAGGTAATCATTACCATCACCACCATCCAAGAGATCATTACCCTTTCCCCCTGTTAGGCGATCGCCTCCTGCTTCTCCGTAAAGGCTGTCATTTCCATCGCCACCATCAAGCTGATCCCCGTAACCATAGTCATAGTAGATATTGATGTTGTCACCGCCTTTAATCAGGTCATCTCCTGCTTCTCCGTAGATAACGTCACGACCTGAACCGCCAATAAGAGTGTCATTACCTGCACCACCACCAATATTGGCTGAAGCGGTCGAATCATAATAATAACCACTGTTGTAGTTAGTCGCTGACAAGTCTAAATTGTCATTTCCCGTACCACTGCGTAGCCAAACCCGCTCAACTTCTTTAATCGTTCCGCCATCTCCCAGAGTGCCACCATCAATATTGCTGTAATTAACCGTGACATTATTACTCCGCCAAGCAAAATCTATTTCCGCGTAATCCGTCCCCGCCCCGCCGATGTAGCTATTAATCCCTTGTTGTCCATAGAGTTCGTCATCCCCATCGCCGCCATTTAGGGTATCATTTGCCGTACCACCATAAAGGACATCATTATCTGCCCCGCCATCTAGAGAATCATTTCCTGCATTCCCATAAAGAGCATCATTACCAGCAAAACCTCGGATCAGATCCGCACTAGAGGTTCCCTGAATACTATTACCATTATCGTCACCATCTAAATTAGCCTGTTCAACAACAATAGACTGCCCATCTAAAATTAAAGTCGTTGAATCATCTTCAGTTTTTAAACATTGTAACGTTGCTGAGTCTAAACTGTATCCCTGTACTAACTCGGCAAAAATCGCCCCCTCATCTCCCGCGCTATCTGAAGTATTTACTTGAAAATCTACATAATGGCCAATTTCTTCTAGCAAAATTGCCACTAACCGAGAGGAATCCTCCTGTGCCAAACTTTGTGAAAGATAGATCTTCCCTGTCTGTGCCGAAAAAGCCCCTAAAGCTCCGTTTAAATCAGCATCAGAACGGACTTCAATTTGGGGTAACGTCGCCACAGCCTGCAAAAATTGCTCGGAACTAACCGTTGTTCCAAACACAAGGGTAAACTTCTCGGCGAATAAGGGATCAGCAGAAAAAGTCGTTAACAGAGAGACCACATCGGCGATCGCGGTGTTGAGAATGGTTGTATAGGAAGAATTGAGGAGCATAGGGGCGGTAGTTAAGTGAATGAAATATTAAGGAAATCTTAAAATCTGTCTTCAGATAGATTCATGTTTGTTTTTTCATGCCAAG
>Ga0138292_1121874_pt1 | contig 14344 bp, 6 predicted proteins | sample S_140709_E_mt_FD_106913 | JGI IMG/M metagenome (GOLD analysis project Ga0138292, IMG submission 106913) | Freshwater microbial communities from Lake Simoncouche, Canada - S_140709_E_mt (Metagenome Metatranscriptome) | ecosystem: Environmental > Aquatic > Freshwater > Lake | place: Canada: Quebec... | reverse complement strand
TCGGTAGTCGTCTTGAGCGTGGGCACCGGGCTCGCCATAGGCAACGTGCGAAGCACCGCAACCGGCGCGGTGTTGATGTTGATGAGTCCGGGGACCGACGTCGTCAATTGCTCGCGAACTCGGCGAGCAACATAATCATTCACCGCTTGCGGGTTATTTGGTGGCACCGCCGTAAAACCCGTCGGTGCCTGAACAGTTGAGAACTGCTCAAGCACACTCGCCGCGGCGGGAATGCCCAAGCCCCACGTCGGCTCTTCGCCATTGGCAACACCATTGGCAACACCGTCGCCGTTGTAGTCCACGAAGGGCACGAATCGGTCCGTCGCGAGATTGCCGTTGTCGAACATCAGCAGCTTGGACGCATCACTCCGCAGCGCATCCTCAGGATTGGAAGGAGCGGGCAGAGTTGGCACGGGCAACCGGAAGCTGCCCGTAGCATCGCGAGGCGCAAGCCACAAGGCAGGATCATCCGCGTATGCAGTCGCGGACACCGCAGTCAGCGCAGGGCCCGAAACTTCGTACCCCATCGCAATCGCAACCGCCTCGCCCAACGTGGTGTAACGCCGACGAGCCTCAGCGAAATTATTGGGATCAAGCGCAGCCGTCCCAGGGAACGCCGCCCCACCACCCACCGGCATCTCCATAGGCCCAAGCCCCAGCGGCAGGAGCAAGTCGGTCAGCCGGAGTGTTGAAACACTGTCCACGCTCCTGCCGTCTGCAAGCACTTGAGCTTGCTGCACGCCTGCGCTGTTGAAGACGAACTGGCGGAACCTGTCGCTTTGAATGATGTTGCTCGTTGTCGGCGTCGCCGGCGTTTCGAACTTTGCAATCCCTGCCTGCAACAACGACGGATACATGTCGTTGTAATAGCGAAACAGCGACCGATCCACAAGATTCGTAGCCTGGCGCACACCTTCGCCGTGCGTCGTCGCGAAAACGCGACCCGGGTAGCCAATACCTTCGCTCCCCACCGTCGACGTATTCGCAACCATCTGCGTCGTCTTCCACTCTGGCGGCGTGAAACCCATGTCCGTCACAAGTTGTGGTGGCCGAATTCGTGGTTCAATGAGCAGGCTCACCAGGTCCCTATCAAACGCCTTGAATGCGCCGCCGAATGATGTAGCGCCACTAACAGATCCCGAGGCAGGGTCGCCTTCGTACGCAAATCTGGCGTCAATAGTGAAAGGCGCGGTGTCAAGCAAAGGAGAATTGCTCGAGCGATTCCACGCGTTCTTCGTAGCAGCGCTCGACTCAACGTACTTGGGTTCGATGCAGTACGCCGGCAACATGCCAAATGGCACACTGCGAACAGGTGTGACGCCAGGAGGCGTCGCGCCACCCTCGTAATCAAATCCTGGATCACCAGGCCGGCGATACGAACGACCCAGAATCAGCGAAACACCTTTGTCATTGGGTTCCGCACCGCCAATCGACGTGCCGTCCATTTGAATGTCACCCGTTCCTTGCGGCACTGCGGAGTCCAAGGTATCGAGGAAGGGAATCTTGAACCGATCCAACAACACATCGTTGCCGACTTGGTTGGGTGGGAAGATCTCATTCGGAACAGCCGCTGGATCACCAATATCGGGCGGCTCCCCTAGTGCAGGAGGCGGTACCTGTGCCACGGTTGCGGTTGCATTCTGGCCAGTCCACAAGGCTTGACTCGACAACGCAGTCGCATCGATCGGCGTCAATTCACTTGGGATGCGCCGATCCGCGCGCCACAGCGTCACCGAACGTGGCCCCGGCGTGGCTGGATCAGCCGGAATCACGTCAACGAATCGGTCCACATTCTGCAAACCGCTAGAAACGTTCACCCCCGACGAACCGGGGTCCACGGTATTGATCGGTGCGTACAAAGGAATCCAGTAACGCGGCACTTCACTGGTCGGGTCGGTTGGGTTTTTGATGTCCGCCGCGAAATGCCGAGTCAAAATTGCATCCACAGCGGTTGAAAGATCCTTGGCATCAACACCATCTGCCTGACCCAAGCCACCCCGGTTATCCAAGCGTTCCGCAATTCGTGCCGGTGGCTCCGACACGGCATACAAGATCGCCGATTGACCCGGTTGAAGCGTGATCGGGTTCAGTGTAATCGGTGGCGCGTTGCGAAGAGGTGACGTGGCGGGGGGATCTCGATACACAAACGCAGCGTCGGTTTTCTGCTCCAACGACATCAGGAGGTAGTAACGCGCCTCTTCACCTTCGCCCACGCGAATGTACTGATGGTCCCGAAGACCGTCAACGCGAATGCGCGTCTCGTCGGTTGAGCCAGCCGCCAGAGCGTCGAAAGCCTTGATCTCGATTTCATCGCCATTCGCCCAGCGATCGCTGTTGCTGATCGGCTGCTTCGAATCACTCGTCACCGCCGTCCTTGGCAACCGACCGTCGCTGAAGGGGGATCCGCTCAGCGTCACGGGAACCTCAAACGGATTGACAACTTTGAACGCGATAAGGCGTGCCAGAACTTCACTGTCGTCGGCATCGTTGGTGGGACCCGTCGCGGAGGCCGAGCCGATCTTGTTATCCGGCGTCGACTTCGATGCGGCATTACTATCCGGGAAAGTTGGGTCAAGTTCAACAGGGTCGTTCTCGCTCGGGTCGCCCGGGGGAGGAACGGTTTCTGCGATATCGACATACATCGTCAGCGTCGAAACCTGCGTGATGAAGATCTGCGGTTCCACGCCGTACACGTTCACTGCCGGCGCAACCACCTGCGTGTTCGCCGGAGCGAGCTTTGCTTCGTCCAGTGCCAGTCGCCGGTTCGCTTGCTCGCCATTTGTCTCAAGATAGTTGAATCGATCACGCGTCGCGAACCATGGCACAAAGTTGTTCAGCGGATCAAGAACGTTGGTCGACGCTGGCAACGCTGGGGGAGCGAGCGGATTCAACGCCGCAAGTACCGGGGCCGACAACACCACCGTCGCGCTGCTCGGACGTGAATCGGCGTCCGCATAGTCCTTCAAGTTCACCGCCATGTGCGCCGCCGTGATCAAAGCTGCTTCAGGCCCGCGATATCCGTACGACAGCGTGCGTGTCGGCCGCTTCGGACTCACACTACCCGCGCCACCGGTGCTTTGATCAATTGCCCATGCACCGTCCAGGTACGAAAACGGAGCCAGACCCTCGGCATAGCCCTTGTACAACTCTGCTAGATCACCACGAGCACTTACATCGCCAGTATCAAGAATGCTGCGCAGATTCAGTTTCAGCTCGTTGCCCTGCAGTCGGTCAGCGTCAACACTCACCACGCCGTTCGCCGCGGTGATGAACGACGACTGACTGCGAAGCTGGCGCGAACCATTCAGCGGCGTGATGTAACGGCGGATGTCGCTTGCGAACAGTCGCATCGTGCGATCTTGCACTTCGTCCGGCGCGGGATCCATATCGATCCCGCCGTTGGGAAGCAAATCGAACCGAATCATCTCAAGCGATTCAGGCCGATTTGATCGGAGTGGATCAAAGCGTTGCGAGAGCGGGCCATTCGTGTCGTCACGTCCGCCCAGCACCACTTCAATCGCCGACCGCTCATCGCTATTGACGCCATGGCGGTTCAGCAACTCGCCAAGGTCGGCTGTGCTAAACAAGCCGCCAGGCAGCATGCCGTCGGCAGCCGTTGACGTGCTGTACGCACCCCCAGCAAACCGCTCCTGAGCGCGGTCCCATGCAAGCGTCCGCTGCGAAGCCCAGTCGGAGAGACTCAAGACGTTCGTGGGCAAGTTGCCGGTCGCCGGATAGGGCGCTGAAAAGATCGATTGGAGCTGCTTGAACTGATCAGCGTTCGAGAGGTTCGGCAGATTCTTCAATTGCGCGGCATACTGACCCAGCGCAGAATTATCCAGCGTCACCGTGTAGCTTTGCTCACCGAGAATCAAGCGGGCGTTGTTTCCATCAATCACATCTCGCGACACAATCGTGTTGGTTGCAAGGCTCAACTTCAATGCTGCATATGCCGACGAGCCAGCACGGAACGCTGCCTGCTCGGTGTACTGCGCATAATTCTGCGGCAAATCCGCATTAAAGCCTTGGGTGCCCCCAAGATCCGTTGGATCCTGAATGAGACCTTGGTACCCGGCAATTGCACCATTCGCGCCCGTGGGATTCTGATCCGCATATGTATCCGCCTGCGTGAGCAATCGACGCAGGTCCACATCACCAGGCGTTGCCCCAAACACAAACGTGTTGTTCGCACCAGTCGTGAACTCCGTCGCCGTCGTCAGGTTCACCATGCCTGAAAGGTCGATCGCGCGAGCAGCGACAAAGTACCGCACGGTCGGCGAATTGAGCGAAGGCGCAACACGCCGGCCCACGCCTGCAAATCCGTCAACCATCTCAAACAGCCGCGAATCAAGCATGCCGTCGCCGTCTGCGTCGGCCCATTGCGATGTCAAAGTGCCCGGACGGAACGCGCGCTGCTGGTACATCGTCCAGTGTGCCGGGTTGTCTTGTTCAGCGTCGTTACCGAAAACCAAAACCGGCGGTTGAACCGTTTGTTCCACACCGTTCACATCCCACAGCGTCTTGTTCGCTCGCAATTGCAGCGAAGTTGCCCGGAAATTCCCACGCAAGTTTTCGGTATTGACAAATGCACCGTCGGGCGCGAAGTTGGAAATTGAAAGCCAGTCCAAGTCATACAAGTAAGGACGCGTGGGGTCTTGCGCTGAGCTGATGCCAGATCCATCCGCCAAGTTGTAGTTGAAGTTGACCGGCACCATGCTCGCAAGAAATGGATCACTGGCGGGAATGCGATTGAGCGGATCATCAGCGTTCGCCGCCGTGTTGATTGCTTGCCGAACTTGTGGATTCACGGATCCCACCGGATCGAAAACACGATTGTCTGGCGTGCCCACCGCCGTTGACAAATTGGGCCGCACCCCCGGCGCATCCGACGTTTCGCGACGTTCCAGAGCGCGGAACCCAGCACCGCCCGGCAAACCGCTGGTCGCAGTCACCGAAGAAACTTCGCCCGTAAATTCCGTCGCCAGGGCATCGTCTGCAATGACGATCGACATCCACTCGCCAACCTTGGGCGCAATCTCATCCTGCTGCACCCGGCTTTGTGACGCCGACCGCGTGCGCGAGTCAGCATTTCCCAACGCGACGTACACGATGGTGATGACCGCCAGCAGCGCAAGCGTCCCCACCACCAGCACGAGGAACGATCCCTCGCGCCCGCGACGCGGCTGCATCGCACAAGGCTTGCCTGCAACAGCACTCAGCACGCCCGTCATGGACGCGCGAACAGCAGGCTGGGAAACCATCAGGCTCTTGGCATTGGAAAAGTTGTTAGTCATAGTGCACACTCACCGCCGTGATCGCGAAATCTTCGCGAAGAAAACACTGCTTCAGACCGCAAACTCGCCGCGCGAATCAACATCGCACGCGATCAGTTACTCGGCACAGAGAAGACATACTCAAACGTTGTCTCGATACTCGGATCAATCGGATCAGCAATCGTCGCCCGCACGCGAATCATGCTGGGCCAGCGCCAAGGCATGGTGGTCTGCGCGGCGTCCTCGGGCTCGGTGTTGACTGCATCAAGATCAAGCGAAGGATTGAACGTCGGATCAAGATACCCGAAGTAACTGGTGATGCTGGTCGGCGAGCCGTCCTCATCGCCGCGGTCGTTCGCGCCTGGTGCGAGGTCATATCCGTAAATCAGTCGATTGGAAACCGGATGATGATCCGGCGCAATCGTGCCGTCGCGACGCTGCACAGCCGTGCCAATATGTCCCACCTCGTCAACTTGAGGGTTGTACTTGTAATAGCCAAACACCCCATCACGATTGGGAGCAGGCGGCGGCAGCGGATTCTCTCGCGGACCATACCAAATCGTCGTGCCAGGCGTGCCCGTCACGCTGCCATCAAGATCAGTCTCACCAAAGCTCCACTCGACAATGAACTCGGTGCAGCTTGCAAGCAACACTGAACTCTGCAGCATCCGCCGATCCGCAAGAATGCTCGCGACATTCCGTGATTGGACTGCACTGAGCGAGTTCGTGGTGTCAGACGCACGTGCAAGCAAGTCATACAACCGCTCGGCACTTGCCGAGTAGCGTGGACGAATACCCGCCGCATCCTCGGAACCAAACCCCACACCATCAAGCTCAAACTGGTCGCTGTTGTTAGCCGCTGCAGCACGCCCTGGGAACGCGTTGCTCATCCACGCATGCATGTAATCAACCGATTCGTACGGACTCGGGCGCTGTGTAATTGAATTGGGCGGACTCCCGACAGGCGAGAACGAAAACGTCGAGCCCGGTGCCGGAAATGCAGGCGAGATCAAACCCAATTCGCCAGGAAATGCGATGATGGGAGAGAAACCCACGTCGTCTGGTGGCGCTGCTGGTATTCGCGTATCTGCATATCCCAAAACCTGCGAACGAATCTCGGCGAGCGATGTCGTCGCGATGTCCACCAAGCCGCTCGCAAGATTCGGGCTGGGCGTGAAGTTGGCACCAATTGCCCGATTGTAATTGTCGGCGATGCCGTCGGCTTGATCGCTGTACCAAGCGTAGTTACCAATCTCGCCAAATGGCAGATCGCGATTGGGCGTCTCCGGCCCCGAACCACGATTGATGCCACGAAAAATACTCGCCGCTGCTGGTTGTCCTGCGATCTGACATTCCTTGTCGCGCTTGCGCAGATTGTCATTCGCCGGGATGTCATAAATCGCAACCGTCGGCAATACACCTTCGCTTGTGTTCAGCGGCACCAACAGCGTGACGTTGCGCAGAAGCGACCATGAGTTCGCCGCAAGATTGGGATTGGGCAGATTACCCGGATCAGGTCGCCGACCTAGTCGCAGATCCTCGTTATTGGGTTGTTCTGCCTGATTGGTGTCATTGACCTTGGGCTGCTCAACGTTGTCTGTGTCGTCAGTTCGGCGCTGCTGTCCATGCCCGTAATAGAGCATCGCCTCGTCGGACTTCGCCCGCCATGTTTCGTCGCTGAGCGAAGGCCGCTGCGTCTCAAAGCTGCCCTTGCGGAAAAAGATCACTTCATCAATGCGCCGCAGCCGCTGGCGATCCGCTTCCTGCCCCACAAAAAGCGGAATCACATCCGCGTTGTTTCCGGTGCGCTGCAAGACACCATCGCCGTTGCGATCAGCATACTGCTGACGAATCGTCAGAAAACCGTCACGAGAAATGTTGCCAAAGTCGGTGCGAAGTTGCTGCTCGAGCAGTTTCGACACTTGATTCACGCGGCTCAGCCGGCGACCAGCCGAGACTGTGTCACCCACTGATCGGAAAATCGTGGCAAGACCCACCGCAACAACAATGACCGCACCCAACGCGACCAGAATTTCCAGCAGCGTAAAGCCGCGCCGACCGTGCACTGGCTGGAATGAGGAAGCGAGCGTGTCTAGAGTAATGCGAGCGTTCAAAGCGAGATTCCTTCTGCCCAGGCAACTAATCGTGCGGGCGAGCGATAAGGCGGCTTATTCCGCTTAGTTGGCGCCATACGCAGCACGCTGCGGAGCAGAGATCGAAAAGACACGGACATTCGCGGGCGTCTGCATCGTGAAGAGAATGTCCACCGTCGTACCGCCTTCATCTTGTGTGCGATCTTCAATGCCGTCGTCGAGCGTCATGATCACAACTTGATTTGCACCGGTTCCTTCCGTCGTCACACCAAGTACCGTCCACACTTGACCCTGCGGCCCCACAAACTTCTGTCCCGCGCGAGGCAGCCACGCCAGCACCGCTTCGTCACTCACTCCGTCAACTGAACCATCTGCGTAGACCACACGATTGCGAGCGACCGGCGTCGCATTGCCCGCTGGCCGGTACACCGACAGCTGCGCCCGACGAATCGGCGAATACACACTGCCTTGCGTGCGTCCGCCATCAAGCGTCGGCACGCCGACGACCTCCGGTCGACTTGCCGGCCCGTTCTCAGCCACAGCCAACACCCGCGTCGCACTGGCCGGATCAAACACCGTGTTCAGATCACCGCGAATGCCCGGGTCAAGCCGGCGCACAAACAGCGCGACCTGAAGTGCGTCACTCCCCCGCGGCGGAAGCGTTCCCGACGTTCCTTTGTCCCGTCGAATCGCCACATCCCACACAAACTGTGGGCCATCGTTCTTGGCACGCAGCGACTGCTGCGCCGGTGTTGGATTCGGAGTGTCGCGGAACTTTGGATTGGGGTACAGCCGCATGAACTGCGAAATCTCAATTTCACCCACATCGTCAATTCGCGTGCGAACTGAATTGAAGTAGCCCGCAACGTCCGCAACGATGTTGCCGGCCTCCGGCACGCCGAAGATCAATGCGCCATCGTTGTTTGTGTCGAACGCCACAGGCGCATTTGCACCCGGGCTATCCGTACCCATGTCCCACTGTGTGCGGCCTCGTTCGATTTGTCTCGCGGCCGGCGGACTGAACGTGCGGTCAATCCGCACACGGTCAAACGCCCCGGCGAACGGCTCGTTCAACTGCGGGCTCGCCCTTATGAACGACTCAACGCTCTTGGAAGTCGAATCACCCTGCACCGCGTCTGCTGCTTGACGCTGCTGCACCACAACCGCTGGGAAGATCGAAGCCAGCCCGAGAAGGCCCAAACCCAGCACGATCACACCGATCAGAACTTCAATCAGCGTAAAACCGCTGCGATCACGACCAGCACACTGCGAAAGGAACTGATTCATGGCTTGACCTCCTGAATAGCCCCGAGATATCGTGAAAACGTGAAAATGCGTGCGTCAAACGGTTCTTTGACGTTGACATCGGTAGGCGTAGCAGCATCAAGCTTCGGTGCAATCCACGCGTTGATGCGTTCTTGCACTTGCACTGCATCCGCACCAGGCACCAGTGCAAGATCAAGGGGCGACAGCGTCGTTATATCTCGCGGAGCAACCAGCAACGTGTTCGATGTACGATTCACGCTGCGAGCACTGATACCAGTTGCAACGCTGCTCTCAAGCGCGAGCGCGATAGTCTGCACAGGCTTGCAAAGAATCGTGTCGTTGCTGCGATCGCCAAGCAAGCGATGCAACGCCGTCGTCTGATTTGCCTGTGTGTTCAGCGGATGCAGTCTGCTACTAGCCAGCAGCCGACGAACCACCGGAACCAGGTCGCCATCCAACTCATCCAAGCGATTGTCCTGATACGGAGCCGCACCGCGGAATTCATCGCTGGCAACAACATCCACAACCAGAATCGTCGCGTTGTTGTTCGTCACCAGATTGCCGGTCTGCGCTTCGTAACGCACCACAAACGTTTGCCGACGCCAGCCTTCTTCGGCGAGGTCAACATCCAGCACGTTGGTCTCCGGAAAGACCCAATTGCCACCTTCAGTTAGAGTGCTGGACGCATCATCAATCCATTCATACCAGCCCGACGGTGCCGCCGCACGATGCAGTGCACCCGGATCAGCAAAGCCGCGAACCGTCCACCGCAATGGCAACGTCACCGGCTCAGCCAGAGGCACCTGCACGAACACTTCGCGATTCGCGCGAGCAGGGGCATTGGTCACCGGGTCTCGCAGCACTTCGCTGTCTTTGCCCAACACTTCATCGTTCTTCAAGACACCAACTGACACAGCCGGCACAATCTTGCAGCGACCGTTCTCAACAATAAACAGCGCAACAGCATCACCCGATTCGCTGCGCAACGCCAAGTCGCGAGCTGCCGAAAGTCCAACGCGAAGCTGGTTTTCTGCAAGCGAACGCTCACTCGAACGCAACAAGCTGCCCAAAGCACCCGCCGCGAACGCGAGCAAGATGATCAGAATGCCCGCCACCGCCAGCAGTTCAACGATCGTGTAACCACCGCGCCGCTTCAATCCGCCAGCATTCGCAGTCCACTCAGTTTGTGAAGTCACGTGACGCATCAGCGCTTCACCTCCCCATACACCACAATGTTGTCACGCTCGGCTTCAAACCGGCGCTTGGTTCGCTCCACAACAACATCGCTCACGTTCAATCCGGCAGCAATCTCCGCGTCAGACTCATCGCCAAACACACCGTTGGCACCAGCCGCCACAAGCGCCCACATGAAGCGACCGCGCAGCCCCGGGTTCTTCTGCAAGTCGCGATCTCCCGGCACATTCACTTCGCCAGGAATGCTGGACTCAGGCGTGAGGTTCGGGTCGTAGTACCGCCCGACAAGCAAAGGCACATTCATCTCAGGAATACTTGCCGGCGCACGATACGTGCCGCCCGGCTCACGAAACTCATTGATCCACAAGTAGTATCGAAGCGGCGCGTTCTTACCATCGCGCAACTCCACCCGCCGACCACCACTCGCGCCTGGGTCCACAAACAACTTGAACGCCCCATTCACCGAGACAAACGATTGAAACTGCGAACCAACCTGTTTGCGCTCATTCGCCGCTGCACGCCGAACTGACTCGGGCACTTCGAAGCTGCCATCACTCAGCGGCGTATAGAACCCAGGCCCCTTCACACCATCAATCGGGACGCCAGTGATTCCCGCGCCGTACACCGAATCAAGCCCGCCCGCGAGGTAGTAACCCAGCGAAAGCGTGCTGAACCGCTTGTCAAAACCGGCTGAGGCGTTGTTCGCGTTTGGTCCGTTGCTGTTCTCGCCGAATGGCAGCGCCGCAGTCGGTGCTGTCACCGCGCCGTCACCTCGCAGAAAATTCAAACCCGCGAGGTCACCACGATCAATCACGCGGATCGTGTTCTTCGGGTTCGCTAGCGGCACAATCGCATTCCAGCCGCCGGTGGTATCCGCCGTCAAATCTCGCTGCTCTGCCACCAGCGGCACCATGAACTTGAACTCATCCTGAAACCGCTCAATCGCCTTGCCAATCTCGCGCAGAGCGTTCGCGGCCACCGCCTTGCGAGTGCTTTCGCGCGCAGACTGCACCGAGATAATCAGCAAACCCATGATCACGCCGATGATGAGAATGGCGAAGAGAATCTCAATGATCGTAAAGCCACGATCATTCACGCCGAGCGATTCATGACGAGACGCCATCGGCAATCGGTAGTTTCGGAAGTTGTGGTTGATGTGTCCCTGCATATGCGCTCCGCGCTCACTGACGCTGACCAACTCTGGAATGACCCAATCAAGCACGCTCTGATCCAAACCTTCGCGACAAGCGTCACGCTCGCCGCGACCGTGACTGCGCGAGCGCTGGCCTTACAGCCCGCCACCCTGCAAGCTCTGAATCATCTTCACCAGCGGCAAGAACATCGCCACGACGATGAGACCGACGAAGCCACCAAGGAAAACGACCATCAAAGGTTCAAGCAAGCTCACCAGCGAAGCCACCGCAACGTCGACTTCTTCGTCGTAGTTGTCCGCGATCTTCATCAGCATCTGGTCAAGTTCACCCGTCTCTTCGCCCACGTCGATCATGTTCACCACGATGGCATCGCACGTCTTGCTCTCACGCAAAGGTCCGGCGAAACCTTCACCTTCGCGAATGCTGTCATACACGCCTTGCAGAGCCTTTTCATAAACGTAATTGCCGCTGGTTTCCTTCGTGATCTTGATGGCTTCAAGAATCGGCACACCCGCCGCGATGAGCGTGCCCAGCGTGCGCGTAAAACGAGCAATGATCGTCTTGCGAATCAAGTTGCCGAAGACCGGAATCCGCAGTGCGATGACATCCGTCACCGCTCGACCCGGTTCAGTCTTGCGGATGATCTTGAACAGGAACCAGAAGATAACGGGCGAAGGCAGCACGATCAGCCAGCCCGGAATGACCTGCCCAGCCTGCGTACCTGCGAACCACCGGCTCGTTGCCATCAGCACCATCGTGAGTCCAGGCAGATCGACGCCGAAGTCTTTGAAAATTTCCTCGAACTTCGGAATGATGAACACCATGATGCCCGTCAAGATGATGGTTGCGATACCAACGACCACGATGGGGTACACCATCGCGCCTTTGATCTTGCGCTTCAGGCGTTCGCTCTTTTCCATGAACTCGGCAAGCCGCTGCAAGATGATGTCAAGCACACCACCGACTTCACCTGCCGCCACCATCTTGACATACAACAGATTAAACGCCTTCGGATACTTGCTCATCGCTTCCGAGAGCGAAGTGCCGCCTTCGACTTCTTCCGTAATGCCAATCAGCGTGTTCTTGAGTTTGCCGGGCTTCTGCTGGCTTTCAAGAATCTGCAAGCTGCGCAGCAAAGGCAGACCGGCGTCCTGCAGCGTCGAAAGCTGACGCGTGAACGTCGTGAGTTGCTTCTGACCAACCGAACCGCCGCGACGTGTGCCGGGCTTTTTCTTCTTGGCTGCGTCGCCGCCGCCGGCAGCACCGCCGTCCTTCTTCGCGGCTGCTTGCTCTTTGATGTTCGACGGGTACAGGCCCTGGCCCTTGATCTTCGCGATCGCCTCTTCAGTGCTGGTCGCTTCGATCGTGCCCTTTTGCGGCTTGCCCGATGCGTTCAAGGCTTCATATGCAAACGTTGCCATAGCTCACAACTCCAAGTCTTCTCTGATCAAGCCACCGCAGCAGCTAGAGTTTTTACTTCTTCAAGTCTTCACTTCGTCACTAGTCACTTCGTCACTTCTTTACAGCTCATCTTCCAAAGTCTCACGCACCACTTCATCAATGGTCGTCTGACCGTCGTAGATCGCCAGCAGGCCGCTTTCTCGTAGCGTGCGCATGCCGCGTTGCCGCGAGTATCGCCGCAGCATCGCCGTGTTCGCGTTCTTCATCACCATCTCGCGCATGGTGTCGTCCATGGTCATGATCTCAAACAGCGCCAATCGCCCGCGATAACCGCTGTTGTTGCAGTTGTCGCAGCCCTTGCCCACGGAGAACTGCTTACCCGCCACCTGCTCCATGCGCAGGCCCAGCTCCATGATCTCTTCTTCCTTGGGTGTGTACGACGACTTGCACTTCTTGCAAATCGTGCGGGCCAGTCGCTGTGCAATCACGCCTTCGATGGTCGCCGTCAGCAGGAAGGGCTCCACGCCAAGGTCAACTAGACGAATGATGCTGCTGGGCGCGTCGTTGGTGTGCAGCGTGCTGAGCACCAAGTGGCCCGTCAAACTCGCCTGCACCGCAATCTGCGCGGTTTCAAGGTCGCGGATTTCACCCACGAGAATCACGTCCGGGTCTTGACGCAGGAAGCTGCGCAGCAACTTCGCAAACGTATTGCCCGCATCGTTGTTCACCTGACACTGGCACAAGCCGTCAATGTCATACTCCACCGGGTCTTCGGCGGTCAAAATCTTCGTCTCAATGTCGTTCAGCTTCGCAAGCGCCGCGTACAGCGTCGTCGTCTTGCCGCTACCGGTCGGGCCCGTCACCACCACAATGCCGTTGGGCTTGGTAATCAGTCGCGAAACCGTGTCGTAATCATCCTGCCGCAGACCAATGCGGTCCAGGCTCAGTTCCACGTTGCTGCGGTCCAGCACGCGCATCACGCAGCTCTCGCCGTGAATGGTCGGCAGAATCGCGATACGCAAATCCACCGGCTTGCCGCCCACCGTCAGCTCAACGCGACCATCCTGAGGCAACCGCCGCTCAGCGATGTCCAAGTCCGCCATGACCTTCACACGGCTGATGATCGCCGGCCCAAGTTGCTTGGGTGGCGGCACCATCTCATACAGCACGCCGTCGATGCGGTAGCGCATCTTGAATTCGTCTTCGAAGGGTTCAAAGTGAATGTCGCTCGCGCGATCCTTGATGGCTTGCAGCAGCACGAGGTTCAGCAGCTTCACGACCTGGTTGTCGTTGGCCGCGTCGGTCAGGGCTTCAAGGTCAATGGACTGGTCGCCCTTGCCCAGCGCCTGGAACTTGGCGTCAACCTTCAGGTTGCTGACGACATCGCTGATGCTTTCCTTCTTCGAGAAGTGCTTGGCGATGATCGCGTCGATGACTGCCGGGTCCCCCACCACTGCGTCAACCTTGCCGCCCAGCAGCAGCCGCAGGTCATCCACCGCGCGGAAGTTGTTGGGCGACTTCATCGCGATCTTCAGCCGCTTGCTGGTGGGGTTGTACTCAATCGGAATGACCTCGTACATCCGCACGTTCTCGGACGGGATCACGTCCTTGGCTTTGTCGTCCAGCTCAAAGCCCTTCAAGCTGTCGTAAATCATCCCCGCCTGTCCGGCCAGCGCCGCCGCGACGTCGTCGGGCTTGCAGTAGCCAAGCTCCACCAGGAGTTGCCCCAGGGGGACCTTGCGGGTCTGTTGAATCGTCAGTGCCTCGTGCACCTGCTCGCGCGTGACCTTCCCCATCTTGGTCATGACGCGGCCGATCTTGCGGCCCTTCATCTCAGCGGGATCAATGGTTGTGACTACTGGCATGGGTTTCCAAACTCCAATGTCCGCCGGGTATCAACAACAAAACATGCCGACCCGTCCCGCGGTGTGCGTTACACCATAAGAACGATTCGGCATGTGAT
>Ga0138292_1112081_pt1 | contig 14567 bp, 15 predicted proteins | sample S_140709_E_mt_FD_106913 | JGI IMG/M metagenome (GOLD analysis project Ga0138292, IMG submission 106913) | Freshwater microbial communities from Lake Simoncouche, Canada - S_140709_E_mt (Metagenome Metatranscriptome) | ecosystem: Environmental > Aquatic > Freshwater > Lake | place: Canada: Quebec... | reverse complement strand
GTCATTAATCTTTTGATGTCTTACGTTTAAAACCAATGATGACATTTTTCCTACATTGAATTAAAACGTCGCCGATCTAACCATTGTTGCAAAATAATTTGAGCCGCTTGCTGGTCAATGAGTCCTTTGTTATAACTAGAAAACCGTTTTTGCTCCTTCAATTGGATTTCTGCTTCCACCGAAGACAATCGTTCATCCACAAATTCAATGGGCAACTGTAAAATCTTTTCAAGACGACGACTAAACTTTTGGACGTGTTTTGCCTGAAACCCAATACTCCCATCCATTGAGTAGGGAAAACCAATCACTAAAATTTCCACCTGTCGCGCCTCAATCAGGTCTTTTAACTGCTGAACATCTGCCTCAAAAGTCGTTCTGTCAATCGTCGTTAATCCCGTTGCAATTAGACCCGTGCCATCACAACCCGCAACCCCAATTCTTTTTTTTCCCACATCCAAACCTAACGCCGCCACTCGTTCCATAAAAATTGGTGAATTATCAACTATCCATTGTCAATGATCAATTATTTTTAAGTTTGGTGTCCTTTTTCGGGTAAATCAGGTGTCTGGTCGAGATTTTTATCACCATTGCTACTTTTAGACACAACTTCAACCGAATCCGACACTTTTAACCAGGAAATGCGGCTCGGAATCGGTGTTCTGGGAACGGGTTGCAGACCTTGTAACATTTCCGAGAGTTGTAATCTTTCCAGCTTGGTTTCCTTCAGTTTATGCCAGACAGAACGGGACATTAATAGGGTATGTTCAACTCTCTCCGCTCCTAATTGATCTAGATATTCTTCTCGTTCGTGCTGATAATCGGCGGAAACCAGTTCCAAAGATTGAATCGGTAAACCCTGCACTAACTTTGCCATTTGAAATAAAAGTTTGGGATAAAGCCAGGTATAGGCGGGATGAACCGTGAGTTCGGCTTGATGGGGACGGGAACCATCTTTAGACAAGATTAATTTAAAGTAGGCGATCGCGGCTTTCCGTTGGGGTTCAAAAACATAACCACTAACAACGCCTCTTTTTAACCACCAATGCTGAATTTTATGGATTAAGCCCATCAGAAAACGAGATTTAAAATCCTGGGTATGACGATCAAAAACCTGACGCATCAAAGGAGGCATGGAGACGCAATCAAGTTGATAAAGCAATTGGGCATCGGCATGACTAACGGGCAGAAGATTCGGTAAATCGGGGTCATTTTCCGCCAATTGAGCCAATAATTCAGGGGAGAGCGACCAATAGGTCATTTGGGCCAGGGGTTGAAAGCCATTTTGCCGATAGAGAGCCAGCAGATTTTTTTCGTGGATATTAATTTCTAATAGCCAGGTGCGGGCTTCCCAAATTCTTTCAAAACAAAAACGCAATAACTGAGAACCAATTCCTTTAGGATCAGTCACCAAATCAGGCTGAATCGCGAGTTCTTCAACTAAAATGCGCTCAACTCGCCAAGTGCTACGACTACTATTAAAAGGGGAAACCTGTATAAAACCACCAATTTGACCAGATTCTGTTCTTTCTGCCACATAACCTGAAAAGAGGTGCTGAAAAGGATTGGGAAAATAACTTAAAAATTTGAGTAATCCATACCAGGAACGGGCCTGCTGCAATTGCTCGGTCAGACTAAATTCAGTATTGCCTAGTTCAGCTTTTAGAGAATTTGATGTTAAGCTGTCAATACTTTCTAAGTCCCGATACTGGACTGGACGGATGAGAACGCCAGAATGGTCTGTTGACAAAGTCATAATCTTCTGGGAGGTATGGCTAATGCCCCTATCTTAGCCGTTATTTCTACCCTGTGGTACGTTTTCTCTCGGCACGTTTTTAATTTTCTTATTTTTTTTCGTAAAGATTTGTAAACTATAAGTTAGTCAAATAATTTTTACTGCTACTCAGAACTTAATGAATAAACTCATATCTATGGAACGTTCCCTGCTGATTGGCCATATTGCTTCGATGGCTTTCGGGTTAGCAGGCCTGCTAATCGTTCTTCCTAATGCCGATTTTATTGCGAATTTACCCGAATTTGGCAAAACGGTCTTTGCTTGGTCAATGGCGGGTGGTGGTGTGATGTATATGTTACTCGGCACGGCAACCGTCGCGCTCTATGCCTATCGGAGTTTGGGAATTTGGCATTGGTTGGGATTTATGATTCCTGCGATCGCCCTTTCCCTGTCCAGTGAATTATTGGGAACGAGTACGGGTTTTCCCTTTGGAGATTATCGTTATCTATCAGGTTTAGGTTACAAAATTTCAGGTTTAGTCCCGTTTACCATCCCCCTATCTTGGTTTTATGTCGGTTTCAGTGCCTATCTCATCGTTCGCATGGGTTTAGCGAAAAAGTCTTTGCCCGTCTGGGGACAGGAATTAGGCGCGATCGCCTTTGGTTCCTTACTATTAATGTCCTGGGATTTTGTGCTTGATCCTGCCATGAGTCAGACCACTATGCCGTTTTGGGTTTGGGATCAGCCTGGTGCATTCTTTGGGATGCCCTACCAAAATTTTGCGGGTTGGTTCGGCACAGGAGCCGTCTTTATGACGGTTGCGACCCTAATTTGGCGGTTGAAACCCCTGAATTTACCCGAAGAACAGCCTGGTGTCCCCTTTGCCATTTATTTGAGTAACTTTGGTTTTGCCACCATCATGAGCTTGGGAGCAGGCATTTATCCCCCCATTTTTCTGGGGTTAATCTTGGGCGTTATTCCTGCCTATTTTTTCTATCGGATGGCCTTCCCCGAATCTCGTTCTATTGCAGTTGAAAGACTCAAAGGCGTAATTGAAAGGGATAAAACAGACTTAGCGGCGGCGAAATAGGACATTGTGAGTGATTTATCGTCAATAATCGGCTTATTTTCTCTCTTGATCCTATTGTTTCAAGGGAGTGCCAGCCTAATCCTATTATCCCGTTTATCGAAAGGGGCCGTTCGTCGGCCTCCCCTTTTACCTGAAAAAGTTACCCCTGAAATGGTTGGTAAGGTTACGGTGGTGGTTCCGACCCTGAATGAAGTCGATCGCATTGGCCCCTGTTTGGCGGGACTCCATCAACAAACCTCAGAAGTGCGAGAAATTCTCATTGTTGATAGCCAATCCCAGGACGGGACGAGGGAAAAAGTTAAGGCGATCGCGGAACTGGATTCCCGATTCCAATTACTGACCGATGATCCCTTACCGAAGGGCTGGGTAGGCAGGCCCTGGGCGTTAAATTACGGTTTTTACCAAAGTTCCCCCGAAAGTGAATGGTTTCTAGGAATAGATGCCGATACCCAACCCCAAAAGGGCTTAGTTCCCAGTATGATCAAAGCCGCCCAAACGGAAGGTTATGATTTATTGTCCCTAGCTCCCCAATTTATTCTGGAATCGGCGGGGGAATGGTGGTTACAACCTGCCCTATTAATGACGTTGTTGTATCGTTTTGATTCAGCAGGCGTTCGCAATCAATCTCCCGAAAGAGTCATGGCTAACGGTCAATGTTTTCTTTGTCGTCGGGAGGTTTTAGAAAAAATAGGCGGTTACGCGATCGCGGCTAGTTCTTTTTGTGATGATGTCACCCTCGCTCGTTATGCCGCCGAACAGGGTTATAAAGTAGGCTTTTTCGATGGCTCTAAGGTGATTCGAGTGCGAATGTATGAAGGATTTCAGGAAACCTGGCGAGAATGGGGGCGATCGCTAGATCTCAAGGATGCCTCCTCGGTGGCTCAAATCTGGGGAGATGTGGCTTTATTAATCCTCGTTCAGGGTTTGCCGTTATTCTTACTGGGAATTTTAACGATTAGTTTATTCTCAGGTTATGATTTCTTGATGATAAGAGGGGCGATCGCCTTGAATATCGTTTTACTATTAACCCGATTTGCTCTACTTTTAGCGGTTTATCCCTCCTATTACCGTCCCAAAACGTCGATTAAGTCCCTGTTTTTCTTTCTTTCCCCTATGGCCGATCCCCTGGCTGTTCTCAGAATTGTAGTATCTGCAACCCAAAAACCTAAGCAATGGCGGGGTAGAGCCTATTAAGAGGTCTCTTGTGGATATTTTCCGAAAAATCAAGACAAAAAAATTATCGAGCAATCCAAACTTGGGGTATTTTAGGGGTATATACTCAATAATCATTTAAGAAAAACTCTTCAACAATGAAAATTCTAGTAACGGGTGGTGCGGGCTTTATTGGTTCCCACCTCATTGATCGATTAATGAACCAGGGCCATGAAGTCCTTTGTTTAGATAACTTTTACACGGGCAGTAAACAAAACATTCTTCAATGGCTGGATAATCCCAAGTTTGAACTTATTCGCCATGATATTACCGAACCCATTCGCCTAGAAGTCGATCAGGTCTATCATTTAGCCTGTCCTGCTTCTCCTGTTCATTATCAGTTCAATCCCGTTAAAACCATCAAAACCAATGTAATGGGGACGTTGAATATGCTGGGCCTTGCTAAACGGGTAAAAGCCCGATTTCTACTGGCATCTACGTCAGAAGTCTATGGCGATCCCGATGTTCATCCCCAAAGTGAAGAGTATCGGGGTAACGTCAACTGTATCGGGCCGCGATCCTGTTACGACGAAGGCAAGCGTGTGGCAGAAACTTTGGCCTTTGAATATTACCGTGAACACAAAGTTGATATTCGAGTTGCACGAATTTTCAATACGTTTGGGCCACGTATGCAGGAACAGGATGGAAGGGTTGTCAGTAATTTTATTGTGCAATCGATTAAAGGTACACCCCTGACGATTTATGGTGATGGTTCCCAGACTCGCAGTTTTTGTTATATTTCTGATCTGGTGGAAGGATTAATGCGTTTGATGAATGGGGATTTTATTGGCCCCGTCAATCTGGGAAATCCTGGAGAATACACCATTCTTGAGTTGGCTCAAATTATTCAAGGCATGATTAATCCAGATACAGAGTTAATTTATAAACCCTTGCCCGAAGATGACCCCAAACAGCGTCAACCCGATATTACTCGCGCCCAGACCTATCTTAATTGGGAGCCAACGATTCCCCTTGAGGAAGGATTGGAGATGACCATTAAAGATTTTAAATCTCGCGTTGATCGGGTTTAATATCTAGGTTAGTTTCGTGTAATCTATCAGTCATGACTAATAGGGTGATTTTTCAAAGCTAAATTAAATTACAGGAGAAAACTAAATGCGGGTTTGTGTTATTGGAACGGGTTACGTGGGTTTGGTGACAGGAGTATGTCTAGCTCACATTGGTCATCAGGTCATCTGTGTGGATAATAACGAAGAAAAAGTTAAGCTGATGAAGTCGGGGCAATCTCCGATTTATGAGCCTGGCCTATCGGAGTTGATGCAATCTGCAACCGAAGCAGGACGGTTAGAATTTACGGCGGATTTAGGATTAGGAGTCAAGCACGGCGAAATTTTGTTTGTTGCGGTGGGAACGCCTCCTCTGCCGACGGGAGAAAGCGATACCCGTTATGTGGAAGCCGTGGCGCGGGGGATTGGGGCGCATCTGGATAGTGGATTTCGAGTGATTGTGAATAAGTCAACGGTTCCCATTGGTTCGGGGGACTGGGTGAGAAGAATTGTTCTGGATGGTTTAGCCGAACGCCAAATGTCTGAAGAGGCAACCGGGAATGGGAATGATGTCAACTTTGAGGTAATCAGTAACCCAGAGTTTCTTCGAGAAGGCTCGGCCATTTACGATACGTTTAACCCCGATCGCATTGTCTTGGGCGGTAATAACGAAAAGGCGATCGCGATGATGCAAGAACTTTATCAACCCATTGTGGAGCGGAAATTCTCTGAAGATCCTAGTCTTTCCCCTGTGCCTGTGGTCGTAACCGATCTCAGTTCCGCCGAAATGATCAAGTACGCGGCCAATGCTTTCTTGGCAACCAAAATTAGTTTTATTAATGAAGTCGCCAATATCTGCGATCGCGTCGGGGCCAATGTCACCCAGGTCGCCAAGGGGATTGGACTAGATTCTCGGATTGGCAACAAATTTCTCCAGGCAGGCATTGGTTGGGGCGGTTCCTGTTTTCCCAAGGATGTATCTGCTTTGATCCACACGGCTTCCGATTATGGTTACAACACAGAATTGCTCAATGCGGCGGTGAATGTCAACACTCGTCAACGGGTGATTGTTATTGAGAAATTACAGCAAGAACTTAAAATTCTCAAAGGAAAGGTGATTGGCCTTTTGGGATTAACCTTTAAACCCGATACCGATGATATGAGAGACGCTCCTGCCTTAAATATCATTGAACAACTCAATCGCTTAGGGGCAAAAGTCAAAGCCTACGATCCGATTGTTTCTGCGTCGGGTTTGAGTCATGGATTATCGGGGGTATTAATTGAAACCGATCCCCAGCGTCTAGCGGATGCCTGTGATGCTCTCGTGATCGTCACCGAATGGCAAGAATTTCTGAAATTAGATTACGGCAAAATGAGCAAATTAATGGTTAATCCTGTGATCATTGATGGTCGTAATTTCTTAGAGCAAACGACTTTAGAGCAAGCGGGCTTCCGATATATCGGCATTGGCCGCAGTTAAATTCTATTTTTGAACATCCTATGTTACCGTTGCCGTCTTCTCCCATTACGAGCGTTAGTCAAGATGAGCTGTTAGCAGTTTTTGCTGACTTTCTCGCGATCGATGTCAGTGCAGGAGATGCGGCCACGGATACTCTCGTCACCTATCGTCGGCAACTCCAACAATTTCTTCTCTGGTGTAATAGTTTAGCGATCCATCCCGCCCAAATTACCGCAGAACAAATTAAACGATATCGACGCTGGTTGATTGATTCCCGTCAACTGAAACCTTCGACTGTTGCTCTGAAATTATCCGTTGTGAGGCGTTTTTATCAAGCGGCCCTAGAACGGGGATTAATTAGTTTGAATCCTGCCAGTGGTATTAAACCGCCCAAGTCTAAACGAGATACGACGGCTAATATAAATTATCTAGAAAAAGAAGAAGTTGAATCTTTACTCGCGGTCATTCCTGAAGATAATAGCTTGAAATCTGTGAGGGATAAAGCTTTGATCGCGATTATGGCTCTAGAGGGGCCTCGAACAGTGGAATTGCACCGTGCCAATATCAAAGATTTAATTAAGCAAGGCAATAATTACGGCATTCGAGTTGAGGGAAAGCGCAGTATTCGGATTGTTCCTCTAACAACCGATTTGGCTGATTTATTATTAAATTATTTGACGGTTCGCACTGAAAAAGGTGAAAAATTAAAGCCCGATACTCCTTTATTTATTGCGGTCGGTAATCGTGCCAAGGGAAAACGAATTTCTCGGCGGGGGATTCGTTTAATTGTAGATAGTTATCTGATAGAAACAGAATTAAAATATTTGCCTGGTCGAGTCATTTCTACCCACAGTTTGCGGCATACGGCGGGAACTTTGGCGTTGCGTTCAGGAGCAGAGTTACGACAGGTGCAGGATTTATTGGGTCATGCCGATCCGAGAACAACAGCGATTTATGCCCACGTTGCCGATCGCTGGGAAAATAATCCCGCTCTTAATGTGGAGATTGATTTATAGGATTTTTTGAAATTATATGAATCAACGCTTAATTGGTTTAACGGGAGGAATTGCCACAGGAAAAACGACGGTTTCTGATCATCTACGCGATCGCTATGGATTCCCCATTTTAGATGCAGATATCTATGCAAAAGAAGCCGTAGAAGTCGATTCACCTATTTTTCAAGAAATTGTTAAACGTTACGGTTCAGCTATTCAATTAGAAAATCGAGCATTAAATAGAACAAAGTTAGGCGATATTATTTTTAATAGTATAGAAGAAAAAACATGGCTAGAAGCTCAGATTCATCCCTACGTCAGAAAGCGTTTTCAGGAACTGATTGATTCCCTAGATAATCAAATTATAATATTATCAATTCCTTTATTAATAGAAGCAAATTTGACCCATTTAGTTAGTGAAATCTGGGTAGTTTATTGTGATGTTGAACAACAAATTCAGCGATTACACCAGCGAAATAAATTAACAGAAGAACAGGCGATCGCCCGTATTCAAAATCAATTACCCCTTGCCGAAAAAATTGCTAGAGCCGATGTGGTCTTGGATAATTCTGGTGGTCTAGAGTATCTTTATCAACAGATTGATCAAATTGTTATAGAAATCATTCAAAAATAGGCGATCGCGTAGTTAGCCTAGAAGTATAGTTAACCGAGAAATTGACGAATTGATCCAACAAATGATTTAAAATTACAGATATTCGGTAATTAACAACTTAAATCGGGGATATTGTTCGAGAGGAGCAAAGAGGGGTTCCGTCGTTGCTAAATCGGTATAGGTATCGGGGAACAGGGCGATCGCTTTTTCGAGACAATCCACCGCTATCTCCCAGTGACCTGCCGCCATCTGACAAAGGGCCTGGTCATACCAGGCGTAATCATCTTCTGGATTGATCGCCAGAGCTTTTTTATAACAGGCGATCGCTTGATTAAAACGACCGATAGTTTGGAAAATTTGTCCCTGCTGATACCACGACCAATAATCCTTGGGTTTTATTACTAAGGCTTGCTGATAATTCCTGAGAGCATCGGCAAAGCGTCCCCAGTGGCGCAGACAATCGGCTCGTCGGTAGGTTGCCCAATAATCATCGGGACGAACCGCCAACGTTTGATCAAAGGCCCTCAAGGCTTGGGAATATTTTCCCCACAGGCGATAGGCTTCTGCTATACGGTAATTAGCCCAGTAATCATTCGGGAGGGTCAACAGGGCTTTTTCAAAACAAGTGATCGCCTCTTCATATTTCTTTAAGCCTTCCAGGTAAACATAGCCCTGGTCATACCAAGCCCAATAATTTTGGGGATCAATTTTTAGGGCATTGTCATAACTGGCGATCGCTGCTTCGTGCTGTCCTAAATTCTCTAAAATCACACCCCGCTTATACCATGACCAATAATCCTGGGGATAATAGTGTAAAGCTCTTTCGTAACTCATCAAAGCTTCGGGATAACGCCCCTGATCTGATAAGGCATTAGCCTGTTGATACCAGCCTTGGTAATTATCAGGACGGCATTCTAGGGTATTAAAAACAGTCAAAAAGGGAGATCTAGCCATAGGGATGGAGGGAATTGTGAGCAATTTTTTAGGGAATCAAACTTTGATACAATGCAAAAACTAAGATAAATAATTCTTTAAGAACAAGTTATGAGTAGGTGATAATGTTACCGTCTGAATTACTGATCCATCGACGTAGTGGTGAAACTATTATCCCTAAACGCTTGCCGATTGACAATAGTATTACTGAGTTAGCCCAGGAACAAATTGATTTATTTCAAGCAACCTTAGGAGAAACCCAGGGAATACTTGATCAAAAATGTCTAGAATTAGAAGGAGATAGTCCTAATTATAAAGTCTTTCGGGGTTTAGCGCACCTTTTAAAAAATCATTTTTCGACCTTTGAAATTATTAGTCCCCTAGAGCCGATCACCCTGAGAAAAAAAGTCTTTACTGAAGCCGCCTCTAAAATTTTTACGCTCCAACAAAAGCAAGACCTCTTAGAAAAATTAGCAACGACCTTAAGTCAGGAACTCAATCGAGAAGTTTTTCCACCAGAAATTGAAAAAGGATTGTATGCTGATTTACCCGAAAATCGTATTTTCACGCAATTTGAAGCTCCTGTAACGGAGGCTTTAATCCATCGTTATAATCTCTCCCAGGTTCAAGGTATTTTCTATCGAGCGAATCATATTATTATTAATGCCCATCGTAATGATCCAGGCGAATATAAACTACTCTTTCGTTATCTTAAATTATTTCAATTAATGGCCTACATTGAAGGCGATGCTGATACGGGTTTTACCATTACCATTGATGGCCCCACCAGTTTATTTAAAGCCAATACCCGCTATGGTCTGGCTTTAGCAAAATTACTACCTGCCCTACTGCACGTCAGTAAATGGAATCTTCAGGCGAAGTTAAGTAGTCAAGATAATTATAGTGGAGAAGAAAAAATTACCTATTTTCAGTTAAGCGATCGCTGTGATTTAGTCACCCATTATCCCCCAGGCAAACCCTACGACAGTATGCTAGAGGCTTCTTTTGCTAATGGCTGGGAGAAACTGAAAATCGATTGGCGATTAGAGCGGGAGGTGGATTTAATTCCCTTACCTGGAAGCGTGATGATTCCTGATTTTCGCTTAGTCCATCCAGACGGCAGAACTTTTTTATTAGAAATTGTTGGTTATTGGCGACCTGAATATTTACAGAAGAAATTTTATCAAGTGCGTCGCGCTGAGGTGGACAATTTAATTTTAGCGATTTCAGAAAGACTAAATTTGGAAAAAGCAGGGGTTAAATTTACCGATACTCCCGCTCAGATTATTTGGTTTAAGGATAAGCTCAGTCCAAAAGCCGTTTTAGAGCTTTTAGAGAAATAAGTATTAACTACGAACAGCTTACTTTATTTCTCTTTTAAAAAGCGATCGCCTCTTGTTCTGTCATTAAAAAGCGATCGCGATCTTTAAAAACTTAATTTTGAAATAAATTTAGGGCTTTTTTTAGAGCTAGTTGAACGAGAGGAATTAGATCAATGGGTAAAGTGCCTAATTTTTTAACGAATACGGTTTTGTTGACTGTCGCTATTTTATCGGCACGAATTAAGGAAGTTTTTTTAAGTCCAGTTTGTTCAAAATTTGAGTCTTGTTCGGAAATTAGTATCCAAGTATTTTGTAAGATTGTTGTCGGTATTTTTGAGAAGATGCCAATGAGAATTATTTCTTCTCTGTGAATGGAAATAATTAAGGCTGGGCGTAATTTGGTGGAGGTTAAATCGCTAAAGGGAAATTGAACTAACCAAATTTCGTTAGGTTGGGGTTGGGTCATTGTAAATATCCTCTTCGGGGTCGTTCCATTCAGAGAAGCCTGTTTCTGCTAGTTGCATCAGGTTAAAAGTATCGGGGTCTTGGGATAGGTTTATGTTATCGGTTGGGGTTTGGGGAGAAATATTTTGATTTTGTTGGAGGAGGAGGGAATCAATAAAATTATTGACTTCTTGGAGTAAGGGTTCGGGTAGTTGATTGAGTTTGGCTAGGGTGTTTTGGTAGGTATTCATAGAGTGAACTTGACGTAATTTTTCTGATTTTGACAAGTAAGAAATGAACTAAATTGCGATCGCACTCTAATCCTGAAAACTCAATCCAAAGCGCGATCACATCTCTTCATTCCAATTTGAACAAACGCGATCGCATTTAGGACGATGAGCTTTAAGATGATTTTTTGAGTTTTCTTTCGGTAAACAAAAATACAAAATCGGTGATCGCACTAAATATTAAAGAATATTAAAGACCCCATTGGCAAAGGCGTTACCGAGTAATAATTCGTTGCCAGATGAATCAGTAATCAGACCTGAAACTCCATCCGTATCGAGCATCAATGTTTTGCTGGCGTTTTTAAAGCGACCTATTCCAAAAAATGATATTCCCGTCCATTCAACGGTAGATAGATCAATGTTCCCAATCTTGATAGCGACACCTTTTTTTGTATCCACAATGCCATCTTGACCAAAATTACCAGAGAAAATAAAGTTATCTCCACTTTCTCCTGACGCATAAACATCGTTACCTAAGCCGTTATAAAAAATGTCATTTCCTCCTCCTCCAAAAATGACATCATCGCCTGCACCATCACGGAAAATCTCATTAGCAGCAGTACCTTTGATCCGATCATTGTAGGCAGAGCCGATATATTCTTCGATATTTTTGGCAATAATAGTTTTAGGTCTGGTTGAGTCGTTAATGACAATTCCCTGTTTACTACCAGCAAAATCTAAAATATCTTTTTTTCCTGCGCCACCATCGACTTGAATGGTTTTATCATCAACTTTAAAAGTGTCATCGCGATTTGTACCAACAAAGGTTTCAAAATTGGCAATCGAAAGGGCTTCAGAGCCTACTTTGGCGACTTTGGCAGTAGTATTAATTGATACTCCTAATGTTGTGGTTAAAGTCGAAAAGTCTAAGGTATCTTTTCCATCAACGGCATCAAGGGTTACTCCTTTGGGAAGTGATTGGATTTTTACAATATCGTCTTTTGGAGTAAATTTAAGGATTTCAATGCTAGATAAAGTGTCTGTGTCAGAGCCGACCTTTACTGTCCCATTAAATCCTGTCGGAGTCGAGCTAGCACTTATAGATAGAGTAGCGGAGGCGATTGATGCTACAACTGCACCGTTAGTTAGGGTTAGGGTAATTGGTGTGGTTTCTGAACTGTAATCAACAGTATCATTTCCTAAGCCACCGTCTAAGGTATCGTTACCCGCACCGCCAATCATTATGTCATTTCCGTTACCAGCTTCAACTTTGTTGGCCACTTTATCCAGGGTAAAAACATCGTTAAAACTACTACCCTTAAAGTTTTCAATTTTGATATATTGCAGAATTCCTGTTCCACTTTTAACTGGATCTACTGTTATTGGTTTACTTGAATTTGAAAAATCAAGCAGATCAATTCCTTCTCCACCATCAACTTTGATCGTTTTTTCATCAACTTTAAAGATGTCATTATAGGCTGTACCAACAAAGATTTCAAAATTAGCGATAGAGAGAGAGTCCGAGCCTAATTTAACCGTCTTAGTAAAGCTATCAATTGATGCACCTACTTTGGCAGTCGAAGTAGAAAGGTCAAGAGTATCTTTTCCTTCACCGCCATCAAGGGTTACTCCTTGAGGAATTGATTGGACTTTTACAATATCATCCTTTTTGGTAAATTTAAGGATTTCAATACTGGATAAAGTATCAACGTCAGAACCTACTTTTACTTGACCATTAATTCCTGTTAATTTTGGATCAGAATTTTTGACTAAAGTTAAAGTAATTGGCGTTGTTTCTAAGCTGTAGTCAACAGTATCATTACCTAAGTCACCTAATAATGAATCATTTCCTTTTCCGCCTATTAATAGATCATCGCCTTCTCCCCCTATCAGAGTATCTTTTCCATCGTTACCAACTAACGCATCATTGCCTTTGCCCCCATTAAGTTTATCATCTGTAATATCACCGATCAACAAATCTTTCTCATTCTTAGCTGTATCATAGGCTTTTCCTGTATCCCCAGAAAGAGTTAAAATTCCCTGATAAATTATTTGAACTTCTTGAATGTCAACATTGATTAAATATTTTGTTTTCCAAAAATTAATTGTTGGTTTCATGCTAAGGTTTATATCGTTTACAAAACCACTGTTATAATCAGCCGTTAATTGTGTTTTATACGTTGTTTCATAGGATTGAATAATATTTCGGTGTTTAGTGTACATTGTGGCAATTTGCTTGGCTTCTTCTTCATTAGGTGTTGAGTTTAAATTATAATACAAACCAAATAATTCTGCTTCATAAAAACGACGTTTAGCAATGCCCTCCTTAAATATTGCTGTTTCTCCACCATTTGATTGATAACGAATTTCATACCATGCTTCGGCTCTATTACTTGAACCAATGGCATTTTTGAGATTGGTTCCTATGAGTGCTTTTCGACCAACAGGAGAATTATAATTCAGAGAGACTAAGGTTACTTTTTCAGAAGATGGGCGTACATTCAATGCATCAACAACTGATTCTTTTTCAGGATATGTTTTGAGAAGAAGAAGTCTAGCTTCGTTCTGCGTTATAGTTCTTGTAAATTTACTTTTTGTTAATGATGTTCTAGTTGCAGTTGATGCAGCATCTATTTCTTTTAAAATTTTTATTTCATTTGCACTAAGAGAAATTTCCGTAGCTGTCCAAATAGATAAGTTATTATTTCTATTAAAAGTATATCCATAGCCGATGGTGGCACTTTTGTCTCCTTTTTCTGCAACTTTTTCATCAAAACCTTCAAGTAGGATAAGTGTTTCAACCAATTTTTTTTCATAGTCTTTTTGACTTAGTTCTTTGTAAGTTAACATCGGTAAATCCTCCATGATTCAATTGCGATGATGTTATCAGAATATCATGTTTCTGTCAACTATGAGTCTAACGGTTTCTTCAATGATTGTCAATGGCTAGGTGAAGGCGATCGCGTTTTAGATTCATCGTTAAGAAGAGAGCGATATAATTTAAGAAACTCAATTCAAAATCAATCACCATAGGAACTTAAAACAATGGATACTATCACTATCCCCGTTGAGACCGAACTAGCCCAAGCCTATCGACAAGCAGACCAACAACAACGGCAGAAAATTGAAACCCTCCTCAATATTGCCCTCAAAAAAGCCGTAAATCCCAAACCTCTGCTCACTATCATGCAAGAAGCTAGTCAACAAGCGATCGCAAATGGTATGACTCCAGAAATACTCGAATCAATATTAGCAGATGAATAATTTTCGGATTGTTATTGATACGAATAGGGCAATAAATATTGAGGGGCGATCGCGTTTTAGATTCATCGTTAAGAAGAAGGCGATATAATTTAAGAAACTCCCTTCAAAATCAGGTATTGATTCGATAGTAGTGGTGGTCTAAAGAGCTTATACAACAATAATCATGTAGAATCAGAAATGTTGAATCTCGTGATAAAACTTAACATTTCAAGACGTAGTAACCCCAAAATGACAAAATTAGCTTGCAAAAACAATCCTTCTGAACCAGT
>Ga0138292_1165663_pt1 | contig 14619 bp, 15 predicted proteins | sample S_140709_E_mt_FD_106913 | JGI IMG/M metagenome (GOLD analysis project Ga0138292, IMG submission 106913) | Freshwater microbial communities from Lake Simoncouche, Canada - S_140709_E_mt (Metagenome Metatranscriptome) | ecosystem: Environmental > Aquatic > Freshwater > Lake | place: Canada: Quebec... | reverse complement strand
GGAGCAAATTAATACCAAAGTGATTGAAGAATTATTTTCGGGAGATTTGATTTATTTGCAGGATTTTTATCAACGAATTAATCAAAATGGTCATAGTCGTTTATTGGTTGCCTGTCCCCATTGTCAAGGAGAATTTGAAGTGGAGACCGTACCCCTGGGGGAGTAAGTCGCTACCCCCCAGAGCGTTTACTGGAGGAGGTAGCCTATCTTGCTTACTATTTTCATTGGCCCCATGACCAAGTAATGATGATGGAACACCGCGATCGCCAACAATGGGTTGCCCAGGTCGCACGAATAAACGAACAACTCAACAATTCGCAAACGTAAGGAGGCGATCGTGAATCTGTTACTCAATAGTGCTTTATTGGCTGGCTCAACGATCAGCTCCCTGGGACACGATCCCTATATGGCTTACAACTTTGCGGTGGAAGTCGGCGGGGTCGTGATTGGTGGTTTTAGTGAAGTGAGTGGCTTAAGTAGTGAAATCAATCTCGAATCCTATCAGGAAGGAGGCGTGAATGGTTTTGTTCATCAATTTCCTAAAAATACGACCTATCCGAATCTGGTTTTTACACGGGGTTTAGTCAATATTGACCTATTTTTTACTTGGTATAAAGCCACCAGTGAAGGCATTATTGAACAAAAAAAATGGCACGATTCTTTTATTAAATAGTCAACGGATTCCTGTTCTCTGGTGGACTTTTAAAAAGGCCTATCCCGTTAAATGGGAAGGGCCAACGCTCAATGCTAGTAGTGACGAAATTGCGATCGAAAGAATTGAACTCGTTCATCAAGGGATTACTAAGGAAAGATAGGTATTTTCATGGAAAATTCTTCATTAAACTGGCAAGATTCATTCAATCCTCAGTTATTGCAACGGTTAGTTCTTTTGGGTCAACAACCTGGCATCATTAAGCAGGATATTGGCCAAAAAAATTATTGCTCGTTGCGATCGCTTTTTGAATCGTTTACCCCTATTGAGTCAATATCTCCAGCGTTGGCAAGGGCTTAATGAAATGTCTGTAGATTCTGTACCTATCGTCTATGCTTTACCGCCTTTGCAAGAGTCAGAAAAAAATGAAAGAATTACAGTAAATCAGGTTAATAATCTAGAATCAAATACCGAAAAAACAATACAGACAAAGATAGAATCTTCTCAAATACCATCGGTAACAATTAATTATGCCCTAGAAAAAAGAGAGGCCACTATCGACCATCCTATGGTAGTTCAGCCATTAATGATGAATGAAATTGTTGCAGCAATAGAAATGCCTCTAATCATTGATTTAGACTCCTTAGAGGCGATCGCAAGTTCATCTGCTTCGATTCCTTCAAAATCTAGATCAAAAAATTCAAATTTTATTACTAATAGCAAAGAAAATAATATTTCTTTAACCCAATATCAAACTGTTTATCCATTATCAATTATCGATAATTTTTTATCATCCAGTCAGACCTATTCCTTGATCAATAATATTTTAACAAAGGAAGATCCATTACCGATTGCTAAAATTATTGATAGAAGTTCTAATAATTTAGAGAGACAACATCTCATTGTTAACCCTTTATCATACAAAAATTCTTCTCAATTATTGTCCCAAAATAAATCTATTCAAGAACGCCCCTTAAGTCAGCCTCTATCATCAACTAATTCATCCCTAGTCGATTATTCTGAGAATACCCAAAAAACATTTAATTATTTTTCACAAGAATCTATAACTGAAAATTTATTAGTGCAGACGACGCTCTTAGAACAAAAAAAAATTAAATTACCTGTCGTTAAAATTACTCATCAATCCCCTCCAGAAAAACTAGAAAATCAACTTTTTATGCCACCATCAAGTCCCTCAAAAATGCCCGGAATTAACGCAATAACTAGGGTTGATAGCCGATATATCGCAACTTCCTTACCCCTGGCTTCCAGAAGTCCATCATTGCCCAGTTCCGCTAACTTTGATGTTCAAAGGCGATCGCTACAGCAGAGTCCAGAAGTTCCTAATGTTTTTGCCGCCCCGTCTCCTCCCACAGAAACCAGAATTTCTCCCATGCAAACCTCTCCACCAAAAGTTGACCTAGAGGCGATCGCCCACCAAGTTGAACGAAAAATTATGCGACGTTTAGTAATTGAAAGTGAACGCAGAGGACAAAAACGATGAGTTTAGAAAAATTAAAAATTTATGCCGAGAAAAGCAAAGGACAAAAACCTAATAAATTTCCTTTGCTCATTAAAGTTCCCTTTAACCCTAATCAGATTACTGTCAGTAAATCAGGAGGTGGAGTTGAATTTGATAAAAAGAAAAAAAACTACAATTTTCTCGAAGATCCTGCCACTTTAAGTATTAATTTATTTTTTGATACCACCCTTGAAAAAAGTCCCCCCGAAAATGTTCAAAATTATACAAGACTCATTTATAATTTGGCACAAATTAATCTCAACTTAAAACGTCCTCCGCGATGTCGATTGGTGTGGGGGACAATATCGGGAAAAGATAGTGTTTTATTGCCCGATGGTTTTTTAATGAGTGTGACTAAAACCCTAACCCATTTTCTTGAAGATGGAACGCCCGTTCGTGCCACCTTAGATTGTACGTTTAAAGAATGGCAAGAGCCAGGAATAAAAGCCAAAATTGGCAACCCGATTGATGATCCCGTAAGGATTGTAAAGCGGGGAGAAAGTCTCAGTGGTATTGCCACAGAAGAATACGGTGATCCCTCTCTCTGGCGAATTATTGCCGCAGAAAATCGCTTGATTAATCCTCGAATTTTAAATCCAGGAACCGTGTTAACCATTCCTCCTTTACGAATGAATAATGATCTTTAAAACTCATACAATTAAGATTAGCTATGCCACGAAATGCCGACCTATTGAATCCCAATACAAAAATCTTAATTAACGGTAGTTCTCTTTCTCCTCAAGTAAGTGCCGATTTGATTTCAGTGTCTGTTTCCCAAGATTTGGAAGTGCCGAGTATGTTTGAATTTAAAATCATTACTTGGGATTTAGTTAAACAAGAAGTTACCTGGGCAGATAATAATTTATTTGAAATTGGGAATGCAGTAGAAATTCAAATGGGCTATGGCGATAATCCAAAAACCATAATGACGGGAGAAATTACTGCCTTAGAACCTGAATTTAGCCAAGAATCTGTCCCCTCCTTAGGAGTGAGAGGCCATGATTTACGTCATCGTTTATTGCGTGGTAATCAGACAAAATCTTTTCTCAATATGAAAGATAGTGAAATTGCTAGTCAGATTGCTAGATCCAGAGGATTAAATGCAAAGGTTACTGATAGTAAAGTGAAATTAGAATACGTCCTACAACATAATCAAACTGACTGGGATTTTTTAAAAAATCGCGCCGATCGCCTGGGTTATGAAGTGGTTGTTGACAAAAAAGATTTGTATTTTCGTCCCCACAAAAATGATACCAGTAAGGTCTTAACGCTGACTTATAATGACGATTTACTAGAATTTTTTCCTCGTTTAAGTAGTCTCACTCAAGTTTCTGAAGTAGAAATCAGAGGTTGGAATCTGAAAGATAAAGAAGTTGTCGTTAGTAAAGCGGGGGCGGGCAAAGAAAATAGTAAAATGGGAGGAAATAAAACAGGATCTCAAATTATCCGAACTTTTGGAAAATCTACTAGCACAATTGTCGATCAACCGATGTCAACCAAGGCAGAAGCCGATGAAATGTCTTTAGGACAATTTCGAGATATCTCGATCGCCTATGTTGTAGCCGAGGGGAGTAGTTTGGGAAATCCTGATGTACGCATTGGGAAAGTCATCGAAATTAAAGGTATTGGTAAACGTTTTAGCGGGCTTTATTACGTCACGACTGCCGAACACAAATTTACACCACAACAAGGATATCAAACCCTATTTACCGTTAGGAGGACTGCGACATGATGGGAATGGATTTATTAATGCCAAAGGAACAACATAATAAATTTTATGGTGTAACGATTGCGATCGTTACCAATAATCAAGATCCCAAAAAAATGGGTCGAATTAAGGTTAAGTTCCCTTGGTTATCAGAAAATGATGAAAGTGATTGGTCTAGAGTTGTTAGTCCGATGGCAGGCAAAGAGCGTGGTTTATTTTTGTTGCCTGAAGTGGATGACGAAGTTTTAGTGGCTTTTGAGCATGGTGATATGAATTTTCCCTATATTCTTGGTTCCTTATGGAATGGAAAAGATGCTCCCCCCGACGTGAATGAAGATGGAAAAAACAATAAAAGAATGATTAAATCACGCAGTGGTCATACGATTACCCTAGATGACACTGAAGGAGAAGAGAAAATTATGATTCAAGATAAAACAGGAAAGAATCAAATTATTATTGACTCAAAAGAAAATACGATGAATATCAAGGTAGAAAAAGATTTAACCATAGAAACAGGTGGAAAAATTGTCTTAAAAAGTAAAGATGATGATATTTCGATGGAATGCAAAAATTTATCGATTAAAACCCAAGAAAATTATCAATTAGAAGCTGGAAAAAATTGTACCATTAAAGCTAAATCGAAGTGTGAGCTAGAAGCTTCATCAGGTTTAGATATTAAATGTTCAGCAGGTGTAAAAATTAATAATAATTCCCTGGAGGTAATGTAATGGAGATTGATTTTTTAGGAGTGGGTTGGACAAGCCCCGTAAAGATTGATGAAAAAGGTCAAATCAAGACCCAAAAATATGAAGATTCAGTTCGTCAATCGATTGTTATGATTCTCTGTACGGCCAAGGGAGAACGGGTAATGCGTCCTGACTTTGGTTGTGGTATCTATGAAAGGGTATTTTCCCCGAATAATCTGGGAACCATCGGTCAAATCGTCAGCGATGTGAGGGAGGCTTTAATTGAGTGGGAACCTCGTATTGATGTTTTGGATGTTGATACCATTCCTGATGCGAGTCAACCCAATGTTATTTTTATCCAAATAAACTATCAAGTCCGCACTACCAATAATATTTTTAATTTAGTTTATCCATTTTATTTAGATCAATAACAACTATTCTTAATGACAACTATTTTTCCATTTTAAACCTAGTATTAACGATTAAATATGACTTCTTTACCGCCTAAAATTGACCAACGTACCTATGAAGAGATTGTTCAACAAACAGAAATCCTAGCCCAGGATTTTACGAACAGTCTTGAACAGGGGTGGAAAGTTGCTCCGCCAGAGCAAATGGATCTGGGTCGGGCTTTAATTCGTATTTTTGGTCGCCTGGTCACTAAAGTTAGCGATCGCCTTAATCAAGTCCCTGAGAAAAATTTTCTTGCCTTTCTCGATTTAATTGGAGGACAATTACAGCCGCCCCAACCTGCGAAAGTTCCCTTAACTTTTTATTTAGCCGAAGCCAGTCCAGTGGGGTCATTGGTTCCTGTCCATACCCAAATTTCTGCTCCTCCTTTGGAAGGAAATGATGAGGAAATTATTTTTGAAACTGAGCAGGAACTTATCGTTACTACCGCCCAATTAAAAGTCGTATTTGTGCAAGAACCTAGTCAAAATAAATATGGTGACTATACCCTATCTGCTCTAGGCAAAGCAGATCAATCTTTTCTGATTTTTTCAGGTGATCGCCCGATTGATCATTCTCTCTATATTACTTGTCCTGAAATATTTAATTTACCCGAATTATCTAATTTCATCCTAACTATTGAGACAAATAATCCTCAAAGTATCGCCAATTTATCTTTAGATTGGTCTTATTGGAATGGTCAAGGGTGGCAAAATCTTTCTAGTCCTAGCTCAACTATTACAGAGAATCAATGTATTTTAAATTTTGTTAATATTAAAGTTCCTACTGTTTCTGAAATTAATGGAAAATCAGGAAAATGGCTACAAGCTAAGTTAAATTCTTCACCCGATCTTTCTCTCATCATTTATGAAATTAAAGGTAGCACACAGATTAATCAAGCAAATCTTATTCCTGAAATTTGTTTATATAATGATACTCCCTTAGATCAGAGCAAGGATTTCTCTCCCTTTGGAGAAGAACCCCAATTAAATTATACTTTTTATATTGCCTTACATGATACCTTTGTCAAGCCTAACGCTAATATTACCTTAACTGTTGAGTTAAGTCATATTCCTAATCTAGAATCTTCTGATATAACAGTTACTTGGGAAATAGAAGAAAAAGGGGAATGGAAAGCAATTGCAACGAAAGAAAGTGAAAATCAAGTGTGGATAGATTCAGCCCCTCAGTTGATTAAAAATAGTCCAATGACGACGACATTAAAGTTTCCCCAGCAAGTTCCTTCACCCAGTACGGTTAATGGAGAAACTCGTTACTGGATTCGCGCCAGAATAACCAAAGGACTTTATGGACAAGCATCTACTATCAGAAAATATGCTATCTATAATGAGGTAGCGATCGTTGATAGTGATATTGTTACTAATAGTAAAACCATTTCTATAGTAGGTACGGCATCAGATTTTTTCAAAGCAGGTGATATTATCCGATTAGTTTGGTTAGATACTAATACTAATACTGAAAAAAGAGAAGAATATGAAATTGAAAGTCTTGATAAAAATGATAAACAGAAGTTAAATTTTAAAAAACCAACTAGTTCAAAAGACACAGTTCCTAAAGGAACAAAAATTTTCTTAAGATATGTGATGTCTGAAACCATTCCCCCAACCTATGATCCACCAATTATTAAATCTCTTAAGTTAAGTTATAATTTTGATTTTAATGAAGAGTCAACTTATTTTGCCTATAATAATTTTCATTATTCTCAACCCCAAAAATTTGATACCAAATTAACGGATAAAATGGGGAAGGGTAATCAGAAAATCAGTCTTAATCAAGTTGAAGGCTTGGCAGTGGGGGAATTTTTAACATTTTCCTCTGAGACTAATCCAGAAATTTATCAAATCGAGTATATCAATCCTCAAACTAATCAACTTATTTTAGCGGAAAGTGTCAGTCAAACCTACTCAAAAAATACCCCTATTTATTGTCATTTTCGACCATTCATTCCCACTATTGATAAAAACCCTAGTTTATATTTAGGGTTTGACAAACCGTTTGGCAATCAAACTGTTACTCTTTATGTCCAGGTAAATCCTCCTTCTCCTCAAGAATTATCTCAAGCTATTACTCGCAGTAATCCCCAATTAATTTGGGAATATTTTAGTTCCCTGGGTTGGCAAACTTTAGGAGTCAATGACGAAACAAAAGCATTTTCCCATCGCGGCTTAATTCAATTTATTGCTCCTAGTGATTTCACAAAATCCACTATCTTTAATCAAGACTTATATTGGTTACGAGTCCGTTGGCAAGGGGGAACTTTTTCGATTCAGCCCCGTTTAAATCGAATTTTGACTAATACAACCTGGGCAGTTCAGGCAACGACGATCCAAGAAGAAATATTAGGTTCAAGTAATTACGAAGCTCACCAAACTTTTACTGCCCGTTATTCACCGATTTTAATGGGAGAAAAATTAGAAATTCGAGAAAATAAAATTCCTGAACTGTTAGATTCGGATAGATTGACAGTGATTCGAGATGATTTGGGAGAGATTGAAGAAATTTGGGTAACTTGGCAAGAGGTTCCCGATTTTTATAGTTCAACGGAGAGCGATCGCCATTATTTATTAGATCGTCAGACGGGACAAATTCGCTTTGGTGATGGCCAGGCGGGAATGATTCCACCAAGAGGTAGTAATAACATTCGTCTTTCTTTTTATCGAGTTGGTGGGGGTGAACAGGGTAATCTGGTTTCCCAATCGGTCAATCAACTTAAGACCACTGTTCCTTATATTGATCGAGTCGTCAATTTAGAAGCGGCGGCGGGGGGAGCGGATCAAGAAAAACTCGATCGCCTGAAAGAACGAGTCCCGCAAAAATTACGCCATCGAAATCGGGCAGTAACGCTTCAAGATATAGAAGATTTAGCCTATGAAGCCTCTACCGATGTTGCTAGGGTTAAATTGATCACACCAGATTTGTTGATCCAACAATTTAGTGCCTTAAATGGAGATTTTTGGTTAGAGCCAACTAAGCCAGATATCAAATTTGATGACTATCTCCAAAGTAAAAGGACACAAATTACTAAACCCGATGAATTTAAAAACATGATACAAAGCATTAATGATAATTCAGGAAAAGTTAAATTAATCGTTTTACCTGATAGCAAAGAACGTCAACCCAATCCGAGTTTAGCTTTATTAGAAAAAGTCGAAAGCTATATTCGATCGCGTTGTGAGGCAATATTAGATTTAACCGTCACCGTTCCCCAATGGCAAGAAATCATTGTGACGGCCACTATCACTCCCACTACCTATCAAGGATTAGATCGCTTGAAAGAGACGATCAATCAGCGCATAGAAGCCTTTTTACATCCTCTGACAGGGGGAAGTGGAGACGGTTGGCGATTTGGACGCTATCCCCAAAAGTCTGATTTTTACTCACTCATTCAGTCAATTTCTGGGGTTGATCATGTGGATTTATTACAGATTAATCCCGATCCCGAATCTCCCGAACTAAAAGCCGACTCCTTAATCTTTTCGGGTCATCATGTTATTAATTTGAAATCTTCTGGAGGAAATTAGATCATGAAGTTACCCTTACCTAATTTAGATGATCAAAGCTATGGTGATTTGGTGCAAGAGGCGATCGCCCTTATTCCCCTCGAATATCCTGAATGGACTGACCATAATCCAACAGATACGGGAATTATTCTGATCGAATTGTTTGCTTGGTTAACAGAAATGATGCTTTATCAAGTTAATCAAATTCCCGATCAAAATTATGCTAGTTTTCTCAGTTTATTAAAAGGAGAAAAATGGAGTTTACCAAACGAATTTGCTGAAGAAAAACAGAAACAACTCCAGCTTGAAATCAGAAAAACCTTATTGCAATTAAGGGAAACCTATCGCGCCGTCACGATAGAAGATTACGAAAAACTCATCCTTGAAGAGTGGCAAAATTCAACAGAGTTTACCGAAAAAGAATCTATTGCTAGGGTTAACTGTTTACCGCTTAGAAATCAAAATCACACTAATGCAAAAGCTCATATTACCCTAGTTGTTGTTAAAAAGAATGAGCAAGAAACCGAGGAACAAACTAATTCCTATCCAAATCTCTTTAAATTTCTAGATCAACGAAGGTTACTAACCACTCGTATTCATCTAGTCGATCCTCAATACATATCAGTTAATCTCGAAACTACCTTAGTGATTGAGGACGGCATTAAGCCAGAAGATGTTAAAGAAAAAGCAGAGGCAGAATTAAAAAATTATTTTCATCCTCTGCGATCGGGCAAATATTGGCAGGGCAAGGGTTATCCCTTTGGTCGGAATGTTTATCTATCGGAATTGTATCAACTGTTAGATAATTTATCAGGAGTGGATTATGTCAAACAATTAATGCTTAGGAATCCTGAAACAGTCGTCACTGAAATTCAGTTAGATGATGACCAATTGATCAAATTTCAAGCTCCAAAAATTACAATTGAGGTGAAAGTCGGCAATGAATCAAGAGAAGTCTAAATTAGTTAGTAGCTATCAGCAATATTTACCTGCCATTATGCAGGAAGATCCCTTTATGGGTAGGTTTTTATTAGCTTTTGAAAAAATTCTTTCAGGAGTGAAGGATTTACCCAGCGATGAAAAAATTATTCAAGGAAATAGCGAAAATGTTCCTGGATTAGAAGAGGTTATTGGGCAGGTTGAGACTTATTTTGATCCCCAAGAAACACCAGAGCAATTTTTGCCTTGGTTAGCGGGTTGGGTCGCCTTAAGTTTGCGAGATGACTGGGAACTTAAGGCTAAACGAACATTTATTCAGGAAATTGTTAAGCTATATCGTATAAGAGGGACAAAAAAGGGCTTGACCTCGGTTTTAAAGCTCTATCTAGTCAATTCAGGTTTTGGCGATAATGTTGAAATTTTTGATGAGTTTGATAATTTCCCCCATTATTTTCAGGTTCAATTAACGTTAAATGACCGCGATCCTGAAAAGTATTGGCGACAGTCTAGGATTGCTAAGGCTATTATCGATCAAGAAAAACCAGCCCATACTTTTTATTCACTGAAAATTCTGGTGCCGAGGATGCAGTTGACCAAGCGATCGCAGGTTAACTATCCCTTTAAATTATTTAATGACCTTCAAACTCAAAATTTTACCTTAGAAGTTGCCATTATTCCTCAGCAAACCACGCCCGACAAAATTCTGAATTTGTCTCAACAGTTAGTTGTTAAAATACAAGGAAATACCACTGAAATCATTCCCTATTCTCCCTTAATTTCTACAGATAATCAAGCTTTTTACGTTGAACAGCAAATAACCTATCAGCAATTTTTAGATAATTTAGCTGGTTTTAACGTTGTATTATCTAATCAAACCGATAATCTTTTTATCGGACGTTTAAAACTAACGCTTTCTTTTGATTTGAATGGTAACAAAAAAGAGACTATCTTATTAGAACAATTTTTGAATTTATTACCTGTTCTCAAAATTTGTAGTCAGGATAAATCAGGTAAGATCATTGCAGGTAATACTATTCTCAAACAAGCCCAGGCTCCTGAGTTTTCTGGGATGCAAATCACGAAGGCTTTTTGGACAAATCCCTATAATTTTACTTTATTTGATTTTCCCGTAATGCAAAAATTTGAGTTGGAGGCTACCGTACAAATCAACCAACCTCAAGCAATCACAGAAAATATCATCAACCAGATTACTGTGCGTTTTCAAGATGAAAATTCTAGCTATCACTTACTCACGCCCGAAACGGTGATTCAGGGTAACAAAATGACCATTAAACGCCAGCTTAGTTATTCGCAGTTTCTCGATGTTTCAGATAAATTCAAGTTGACTGTTAAAAATCTTAACAATATTGAGACTAGCGGAAAAGTGAGTGTTACTGTTAAAATGAATATCAATCGAGTTCCAGCAATATTTACCTTGTTTGAACAAGATTTCAAACTAGCGGCTGTTCCTCCTAAAGATACTTTAAAGATTTGTTATAAAGAGAATGGGAAAATCATTACCACAGATAAACAAGGTACTGTTTTTACTGTTCTAGGGACTCAGTAACGTTAATGATTAATCAAATTATTCTGACAATTTATTTTTATAGGAACTAAAATTATGCCTAAGTCAAAATCGGATTTTACTAATTTTATTGATGCCCGTCCTAATTATTTTCCTGGTCAATTTTTACTGGAAGATGATTTTGAGATTGAGCAGAAATATTTCATTGATCGGCAAAAATATCATCGCCAAAGTCTTCATGTTTCTGGCATTATTGAGGGCTTGGAAGTAGAGGTGATTAAGGATAAACAGGAAGTTCTGATTAAATCTGGCTCTGGCATTAATAGTAATGGAGATTTAATTGTTCTTAAAAAAGATACTTCTTTTTCTCAGTTTACGACGCTTACGGTTGGAGAGTTATATATTAGTTATAGGGAAGAAAAACAGGTTAAACAACAAGAGGATTTTACTCGCTGGCAAGAAGTCCCAACGATTGGTTTTGCGGCTACAACGCCTAATGATGGTGTTAAGTTAGCCAAAATTTCTATTGTTAATAATGTTCTTAGTTTAGATTTAACTGTTCGTAGTTATTCTGGAATCTTTTTGCCTAATGCGACGGGCAATGATTTAACGCTGCGATCGGGGGGAAATGCTAATCCTAATGTAGCGATTTTGAATGGTAGCTTAACGGTAACGGGAACTATTACAGGTAACATTAATGCGACAAATATTAATTCAGGAATATTAACTGTTGATCGTATTCCTAATTTATCAGCAGATAAAATTACCTCTGGAATATTGGCTGTTGAGCGCATTCCTAATTTACCAGCCGATAAAATTACCTCTGGAGTATTAGCTGTTGATCGTATTCCTAATTTACCAGCCGATAAAATTACTTCGGGAACCATACAAGGAGGTTTGACCATTAATACTAGCAATACTGAACAAGGGAGTTTAGTCATTAATACTGGAGGAACTGGAAACTGGAACAAATTTGTCGTTAATACTACCTCTAATTGGGGAGATGGAAACAACCAACATGTAACGATTGGTGCGGGTGGTGGTTCTGGCATTATGTTACAAAATCCTCATGTTAGCTGGCAAAGTGGTGAAAAAAAGAGCTTCTATACGTTATGGAAGAAGTGGAGGAGTTGCATCAGGTTCTTATTGGGATGTGGGGGTACGAGAAAGCGGTGCTTTTTCCTTTGCTCTTAATGGACATACAGATCATAAAATGACGATTGATAGTAGTGGTAACTTAAATGTAAACGGAACAGGGACTTCTTCCTTTGCTGGCAATTTAAGGGTTACTGGTACTGCTGCTATTAATAATGTATTTTTAGGTGATGTTGGTCATGGATCTGTATGGGCTGGTTTTTCGCACACCAGTCAGGTAAGTCAAAGCAGCTATGCCTTGCTACAAAATAGTGCGGGTACTTATACGCTGATCAATAAGAAAGCTGGTGATGGATACATTGGTTTTCGGGTTGATAATAATGACAGGATGGTCATCAATAATAATGGCAATGTAGGGATTGGAACAATAACCCCATCTGAAAAATTAGAAGTTAGTGGCAATTTAAAAGTTACTGGTGTACTTATTGGTACAGCAAAAGCACCAGGTCAAGATATAGAGGGGACGGGGGGAGCTATTAGGGAAATGTGGGGAACTGCAAATATTGCCTTTGATTGGGCTGGAGATAGAATAGACGTGTATGTTGATCTGGGAAGCGGATATCAAAAAAAATTCAAGATAAACACAGCCCCTTAATAAATAATTCCAACCGACACCTTAGCTTCCCTCAAAAAAATTGCCGCTAGTCGAAACCTATCCGACGAAGCCCTATTAAAACTTTATATTGGACAAGGCTTAAGACAGGATTTAGCCAAACAATTTGGCGACTCACTTATTGAAAATAACGGCTAAAGTATTGGCAAAATATCTACCATTCTTCAGGAAATTCAACATGAAATAACTCGATAGCCATTGCTATTGAATTTTATGAAAACTATCACTGTCAACAATGAATTAAAAACAATTCTGAACCAACTCCAATTGCAACTCAAAAAACACTATGGACAAAAACTCTTTCAACTCGTTTTATTTGGTTCCCAAGCTAGGGGAGATGCTCGTCCTGATTCCGATATTGATATTCTTATCGTCCTCAATGAAACCGTAAACCCTGGTGAAGAAATAAAACAAACAGGGAAAATCAGCGCAGATCTGTCTTTAGAACATAATGTAGTAATTAGTCGTTTATTTATGGATAAAGAACAATTTATAAATTCCTCTGGCCCTTTACTAAGAAATATTCGTAAAGAAGGCATTACTTTATGAAACCAGAACAATTAGAATTATAGAAACCAATGGCTGACTTTATATTAATCACAGGCGATAAAGCCATGTTTAACCCCACCTTTGGACAAGCAATTGTTATAGTCCGCCCAGGCGACTTAATCGGTGCAGGGAAAGCTAAAATTAACGGTAAACTGATTTGTGTTGATGGGGATGAAAAAAAAGTAATTGTGCCTGGTTGCACCTACATGACCCCCCAATATAGTATTCCTGGTGTGGGAATTCTTTCTATTCAATCCCTAGCGGGCAACCAAAAAGCAAAGAAAACCAAATCAAAGGGAAAACCAGTCTTACTCAAAGGGGCAAGCTTCACAGCTAAATTCCAGGTTACTGTTCCCGCTCAACAACCCACACCAGCAGGGCCAATCCCCGATGCCACTCCCCAATATTCAGGGACGGGTACATTTATCACGACAAATCTTAAAGTTAAAGGAACCTAACGCCATGAAAGAACAACTCGAAAAACGCCTAGCTGAACTCAAAAGCGAATTTGAAGCAGGCCAAAAAATGATGACAGAACTCGAAAGTAAACAGTCGAATTTACGAGATACATTACTGCGAATTAGCGGAGCCATTCAAATTCTAGAAGAAGAAATTAATAGAGTTAATGAAAACTTAGAACCCGTTCAAGAAACAACTGTGGAAATTATTAACTAAAATTGTTTATTTTTTCGACAAAAATAGAGTGGTTTGTCATTCAATCTCGTACAAAAAAAGGACATAATATATTATGTTCCTACAAAGATTTGTCTAGACATAGTCCCCTAAATCCGCCGTCATTAAAATTTTATTTTGCTTCTGATATTCCAGACAGATCGCCTTAATAATATGCTTCATCGCGATCGCCTTATTCTCCTGCTCCTCATCCCCCGCCGCCAAAAAAGCCGCCCGCAACCCAATATTGCGAATATCTGCCCCCGTTAACTCAAAGCGATCGGCCAAAAAATCTAAATCCAACGCCTGACAGATAGCCCTATTCATCGGCAAAATATGCTCCCACATCCGAAGACGTTCCTCCTTCGTTGGTAAGGAAAACTCGATAATAAACCGTAATCTCCGCGTAAAAGCTTCATCTAAATTATGGCGAAAATTTGTTGTTAAAATAGCGATTCCTTCATACTCTTCCATTTTTTGTAACAAATAACTCGTCTCCATATTGGCATAGCGATCGCGGGCATCCTTCACCTCAGAGCGTTTTCCAAACAGGGCATCAGCTTCATCAAATAAAAGAATAGCATTAGAATTCGTCGCCGCATCAAATACCTGACTAAGATTTTTTTC
>Ga0138292_1030137_pt1 | contig 14730 bp, 12 predicted proteins | sample S_140709_E_mt_FD_106913 | JGI IMG/M metagenome (GOLD analysis project Ga0138292, IMG submission 106913) | Freshwater microbial communities from Lake Simoncouche, Canada - S_140709_E_mt (Metagenome Metatranscriptome) | ecosystem: Environmental > Aquatic > Freshwater > Lake | place: Canada: Quebec... | reverse complement strand
GCTTTTGTGAACTTTATGTTGCGATCGCTTTTACGACTTATGTTTACAATTCAAAAATCAAAGATAGATTTGAAAAACATCTGAGAGAAAATTAAATTGAGTTTTATTTGTGATAAACTACACAAATAGTTTTAGAGGCAAATTAATTCTAATTGTCAATCAAAAACTAAACTTTTATAATTTTCAGAAAACACTTGCCTATTTACAAGATCTCATGTACGATAGTCCCGTACTTGAAATAAATAAAAAATTTCAATAGTCCCCATTAAAGATAAATCAATCCATACCACTCCAGCGAATTTTCGCTGTAAACCCAAAGAGAAGACACCGTTTGAGTGCACTCTAAGGTTTTAGTTAGTAAGACTTATTGTGCATTTTTAAGAATATCGTTTTTCGTCTTAAAAATGATCACCTTAAATGCCTGTAGTATTACTAATAAATTACACAAGGCATACTCTCAAATTCTGAATGTTCACATTATCACAATAATGTAATGCCTTAGTTTTTAATTGAACTAAACCAGTTTACGTTTGTTAGCAATGTTAATAAAAAGTGTTCGTATTGCAAACATAATCATTAACGATTAAGACAAAATCAAAAACTTATTTAAAAAGACAATACTTTTCTGAGTTGAAGTAGCTAAAAGGTCTATGATTTTATAAATTTTGCGATAAAACGCAAAACAAAACCTTTTTAAATGCTCCTTTTTTTCCTTAACTTTATTTTTACTCAAATATTTGCAACATCAGTAGAATAAGCGATAAAAACCAAACTCTTGGCTTACAAGCCGTTCCATCTTAAGTTCATACCCTAAATTTCCTAATAAACCTCAGTCATTCTCAGGTAAATAGAAAAAATTGTTTGCTTGTCTTAAGTTTTTCAAAATTTTAACCATATCCACGCAATTTTAACCAGATCCACGTACTATCTTAATCTAGTTATGACATTACCCATGCCTGTAGCAATTTTATGTGGTGGAAAAGGTACACGTCTTCGAGAAGAGACCGAGTTCCGCCCTAAGCCAATGATTACGGTAGGCGATCGCCCGATGATTTGGCACATTATGAAAACCTATGCTCACTATGGATTCACAGATTTTATGTTGTGCATGGGTTATAAAGGAGAGCAAATCAGGGATTATTTTATCAATTATGACTGGAACCATAGCGACGTATTGGTAGAGCTGGGAAACAAAAGTATTACCAAATTAAATAATGGCCACGACGAAGAAGATTGGAGATTATGGCTCATTGATACTGGACAAGAAACTTTAACTGGTGGAAGGTTAAAGCGATTAGCTCCCTATCTAGATAAAGTTGGAGCCGACTTATTTTTAGCAACCTATGGTGATGGGGTAGCTAATGTAGATATTAAGGCATTAGTTGAGTATCACAAAAGTCACGGTAAATTAGCAACAGTAACGGCTGTCCGTCCTCCTTCCCGTTTTGGAGAAATGGTGATCCAAGATCAATTAGTAGGAACTTTCAAGGAAAAGCCGCAAACCAGTGAAGGTTGGATTAACGGTGGTTATTTTGTCCTTCATCGTAAGGTTCTAGATTTAATTAAAGATGACAGGACTGTTTTTGAAGCTGAACCATTACACATTCTGGCTGAAAAAGGAGAACTTGCCGTTTACCAGCATGAAGGCTTCTGGCAATGTATGGATACTTATCGAGAATTAGAACTTCTCAATGACCTTCATCACAAGAATCAAGCTCCTTGGCAGGTGTGGCGATGAATTTGAGTTTTTGGAAAGGCAAAAAAGTCTTTTTAACAGGGCATACAGGATTTAAAGGGTCTTGGCTTTCCACTTGGCTCTTAGAGCTGGGAGCAGAAGTAATTGGTCTGAGCTTACCTCCTAATACTCAACCCGCTTTATTTGAGGAGTTAGAACTAGAAAAACATTTAACTCATCATTTAGGAGATATTCGAGAGGCTGATTTAGTTTCTAAACTCATCCAAGAATCCCAGCCTGATGTCGTTTTTCACCTAGCCGCTCAGCCCTTAGTTAGGCTTTCCTATCTAGAACCTGTTGAGACGTGGAATGCCAATGTAATGGGTACAATTCATGTTTTAGAGGCACTCAGAAATATAAGCCACCCTTGTGTTGCTATCTTTATCACAACCGACAAATGTTATGAAAATCGGGAGTGGCTCTATGGGTATCGAGAAAATGACCATTTAGGAGGGCGTGATCCCTATAGTTCCAGTAAGGCGGGAGCAGAATTAGCGATCGCTTCTTGGAGAAATTCTTTTTTTAGTGATAGTCAATGTCCCGTTAAGATTGCCAGTGTAAGAGCAGGTAATGTGATTGGAGGAGGCGATTGGGCAAAGGATCGCATTGTGCCTGATGCTATCCGTTCCCTCCAAAAGAAAGAAATTATTCCTGTTCGTAATCCTCAAGCAACGCGACCTTGGCAACACGTTCTAGAGCCTTTAAGTGGTTATTTGCTGTTAGCAGAAGAAACTTATCAGGCTTTAATAGAAGATAAAGGCAATCGCCTCACCCAACTTTGTACCGCTTTCAACTTTGGCCCATTACTTAGTTCCAACAGAACAGTAGAAAATTTAGTGGTAGAAATACTGGGTCATTGGCCAGGAGATTGGCAAGATCAATCTGACCCTAACGCTCCCCATGAAGCAGGTCTACTAAATCTAGTGACAGATAAAGCTTATCATCATTTAGGATGGCAGCCTCGTTGGAATTTTACAACCACTATTGAACGTACGGTTCTTTGGTATTTTAACACCTTAAGTAACCCGAAAGAGTCTCAAGCCAACGTCTTAGTTGATATTGCTAGTTATCAGAGTTCTTGATATTTTTGCTCTGATTTTAGAATTTTACTCTCAAACGATTCCCACAAAGCAGTCGAGGATTAATTGTGAAGTTATTAGGACAAATTATTAAACTGTTTGTACCGTCAGAAGATACGAATAAGCAACAGAACCAATTTGCTTTGGTATTATCCGAAGTGGATTCAGAAGGTGAAATCAGTCTTGTAAAAGTTACTAATAATCCTGACTATCCGAACTTACTTGAGGTTACTCATAAAGATTTAGCGGAAGGTATTCTTGAAAAGGCAGTTTATATCCGTACAGATCGACCATTTACAGCACTATTGAACTGTGTTGCCAAACAAGGGATTCAATTAAAAAGAGACACGTTAGCAGAAGTTCATCGCGCTCTTGTTTTACAAAATACCCGCCAATTCTCTCATCTCAAGCATCTTCAAAATAGACCCGCTATCGATCCTTTACATCCTGCTTTTTCGCAAGGGAGTGTTCCCTATGCTGGAAGAGTGTTTACCCATGAGGAGGTAGAAGCAGCTGTTTCCACGACTCTAGATTTTTGGCTGACGTTAGGCGTTGAAGGAGCTGCTTTTGAAAAGGAATTAGCCGCGTTTTTAGGGGTTCATTATTGCCTGGCCGTTAATTCTGGATCATCCGCTAATTTAATTGCCTTAAGCGCGTTAACTTCTCCCTTGATCGAAGAATCTAGGCGATTAAAAAAAGGGGATGAGGTTATTACCTGTGCCGCAGGTTTTCCAACGACAGTATCACCGATTATACAAAACGGCTGTATTCCAGTTTTTATTGATAATGACCCTGTTACCAGTAATTTACGAGTAGATCAGTTAGAGCAAGCCTATTCTCCAGGTAAAACTAAAGCGGTGATGGTCGCCCATGCTTTAGGCAATCCCTTTGACTTAGGTGCTGTTTTAGCGTTTTGTCGTAAGTATAATCTTTGGCTAATTGAAGATAACTGTGATGCGTTAGGTTGTAGCTATTCCTTACCTCGTTCGGAAGCCGAAGTTCTAGGTTTTAAAGATAATAGTCCAGGCTTGGATGAAGGGCCAAATCGCGTTGTTCGTTGGACAGGAACCTGGGGCGATATTAGTACCCAGTCGTTTTATCCACCGCATCATTTAACAATGGGTGAAGGCGGATCGGTCAATATTGTCCGTAGTGCAAAATTAAAACGAGTTGCAGAGAGCTTCCGCGATTGGGGCAGAGATTGTTGGTGTCCGAGCGGCAAAGATAATACCTGTAATAAACGCTACGATTGGCAGTTGGGGGAACTCCCCGATGGCTATGACCACAAGTATATCTATTCTCACTTGGGTTATAACCTCAAACCACTGGATCCTCAAGCCGCGATCGGTCGTGTTCAGTTGCGACGTTTGCCCCAATTTATTGAAGCTCGTAAACAAAATTGGCAAAGCTTACGTCAGGGCTTAGCGAGTTTAGAGGATGTGTTTGAATTTAGCTTGCCGACCCATGCCGTTGCGTGGAATCCCGATGAAGGTTTTGTCTGGAATGATTCGGGTCATCGCAGTGATTGTAGTTGGTTTGGATTTTTGTTATTAGTAAAACCAACGGCTCCTTTTAAGCGAGCAGATTTAGCTCGTCATCTAGAAAAATATCGTATTGGTACACGAATGTTGTTTGGTGGTAATTTGCTCCGTCAGCCTGTCTTTGTGGATTTGCGTAAAACTCAACCAGATGCCTTACGGATTGCCGTTGATACCATAGGAGCAGATCGATTAATGAATGAAGCGATTTTTTTGGGTACTTATCCAGGAATTGGTTCAGATGAGGTAGATTTTATTTGCCAGGTTATACGAGATTTTGTTGTGCCAAACTAGTAAACATTTAACCATTAAAAATGTCATCAACTGTACTTATAACAGGAGCAACGGGATTTTTAGGAAGTCATTTGGTTAAAGCTTTACTAAATGATAACTATAAAATCGTAATTCTAAAACGTAGTTTTTCTAAAACGAAACGAATTGACGATGTTTTGTCTCAGTGCTATGTCTATAATATCGATCAGTGTGAGTTGAGCAAGCCATTTGAAGATTTAGGTAAAATTGATGCTGTTATTCATACGGCAACTTGTTATGGACGTAATAACGAAACGACTGCGGCTATAGTAGAAGCAAATGTTGTCTTTCCTTTGAAACTATTAGAAGCGTCTTCCCTTTATAGAACTGATATTTTTTTTAATACGGATACTTGCTTTAATAAAGATAGTGTATCCTATTCTTATTTAAATGCTTATACAACTTCAAAAAAGCATTTTCTTGATTGGGGTAAACAATTTGCTCAAAAACAATCAATTAAGTTTGTTGATCTTAAGCTAGAACACATTTTTGGTGCGGGTGATGATGATTCTAAATTTGTGACCTATATTATCAAAGGCTGTTTAAATAGTGTAGAAAAATTGAAGTTGACGGCAGGAGAGCAAAAGAGAGACTTTATTCACGTAGATGATGTAGTTTCTATTTATCGATTGCTTCTTGGGAAACTTCAAAAAGAACCTAGCTTTTATCAGGAATATCCTATAGGTAGTGGTAAAGCCATCTCAATTAAAGAATTTGTTGAAATCATCCATAGAATTACTCAGTCCAAAACTACTTTGGAGTTTGGAGCTTTACCTTATCGAGAAGGTGAAATTATGTTTTCTGAAGCAAATATTAATCGATTAAAGACTCTAGGATTCCAATACACAGAATCTCTGATTGATAAACTCAAAAAAACCATTGAAGAAGAGAAGAATTTATCTTCTTTTTCTTGATCTTTAATTTAAGATAAATTTAATCAAACTAAGAAAATCGATAATAACATACTCATTCTAGGCAGAAGCTTGAACAAATTATCTTTGATTAAAAAATACTTTAATGCTCTCAGTTCTAAATCAAATTTTAAAAGTATTATCAGTAATTTAAGATGGTTATTTTTTGATAAAGTTTTACAGATACTTCTAGGATTTGCCATCATTTCCCTAACAGCTCGTTCCTTGGGAGTCCAGAAATATGGAATATATAGTTATGTAGTTGCATTTGTTGGTATCTTTCAACCTCTATCATCACTTGGTTTAAATACGATAGTAATTAGAGAGCTAGTAAACAACCCTGATGATAAACATAAAATTCTTGGGACAACCTTTATTCTCCAGCTATCAGGAGGAATTTTGTCGTTGTGTCTAGGTTTATTTTTTATTTCTTTACTTCGTCCTCGTGAAAGCTTTGTCTTTCAATTAGTTTTTATTCTATCTATTTCGAATATTATTAATTCTTTTCAATGTATAGATGTTTGGTTTCAATCTCAACTTCAGTCTAGGTATAATGTGGTTTCAAATAATGTTTCTTACATAACCTATTTCTTGTTAACAAATATTTTGTTAGCTATAGACAAATTAACTCTTTTTTTTGCAATTCTATTGCGCACGTTTAATTCAATAGTCAAAGCTTTTGTTCTAATTTCTTTTTATCATCGACTTGAGAAGTCTTTTAATTTATGGTCTCTAAATCCAAACCAATCTTTATCTCTTCTTAAAGAAAGCTCTCCTCTGATATTATCTGCTTTTGCTATATCGATTTATGTAAAAATAGATCAAGTTATGCTTGGCCAAATGGCTAATGATAGCGCAGTTGCAATTTATTCAGCAGCAACTCAAATATCTGAAGCCTTTTATTTTATTCCAGTAATTATATTAAGTTCGGTATCTCCAGCAATTTATAAAGCAAAAAAAGAATTAACCGAAAAAGAATTTTATGAAAGAATCAAGTTGTTACTTATCGTGTTAGCGGTTCTTTCTATTGTCATATCTATTTCAATATCTTTACTATCGTCATCTTTAATACTGTTGTTGTTCGGTAAGGCTTTTGCTGATTCTGGCTTAATTTTAACCATACATATATGGGCTTCAATTTTTGTATTTTCGGGAACTGGAGCTTCATGTTGGTTTGTTGCGGAGCAATTAACACATCTGACATTTTTCAGGACTTTGCTAGGTGCCGCAATAAATGTACTGTTAAATTTTTACCTAATTCCCAAATATGATGGTGTTGGTGCGGCGATCGCTACAGTTATATCTTATGCTGTTGCTAGTATGTTCGCTAACTATTTTCATCCTAGAACTAGACGGCTTTTTTGGCTTCAATTAGGCTGTTTAACTGGATTCTTTCATGAAAATGCGAAGGCTCTTGTTCGACATTAAGTCTATATAAACTAATTAAGTCTGTATAAACTAAATGTGATAAGTGTAAAACATCCTATTATAAATAATAAAAATGACTGAGTTTTCAGACCAATTACAAATTTCATTGCAAGGCGTTTTTCTTTTTGAAATTCAAAGTCTCATCGGGCGTAGTCTTTTTAATTCTAAACCTAATTTAACTGCCAATGACAAGAACTTCCTAAATTTAGGATGTAGTTCTACTGTTGTCAATGGTTGGGTAAATGCCGATTTTTATAATCTACGGAAATTACTTTTACTAAAGTCTGAGCAAAACCTTTTACGACCTAACTGGTTCTTGGATTTGAGGTTTCCTCTCAACTGCGATGACAATGTTTGGGATGGAGTTTTTACTGAACATACCCTGGAACACCTTTATCCAACCCAGGCATTCAACTTAATCAAAGAGATTTTTAGAACAATGAAGCATGGTGCTTGGCTTCGAGTCACTGTTCCTGATTTAAATAAGTATGTCCGGTTTTATAAAGCAGAAGAAGTTGATAATGAATTCAGTCTACGTTGGAAAACAGGATGTGAAGCAGTACGTTCTCTTACCCAGGATTACTATCATCATTCTCTTTGGGATAGTGAGCTTTTGTCCCTGTCTTTAGAAAAAGCAGGTTTTATAAATATTCAAGAGGTTTCTTATATGGTTGGCTCAGATAAGAAGTTACTAATTGATAGGGATATAAGAAAATGGGAAACATTGTATATGGAAGCACAAAAACCATGATACGAGATGCTGAATTACAGCTAAATGCAAAATGAGTATGAATAAAAACAGTCAAAAAACTTCCTACCAATCATCAGTATTCTTGACCGTTGGGATCCAAACCTATAATAGAGCTATAAAGCTCAATAGGTTATTAAATCAATTCTGTGAATTATCTAACTTTCTAGACATAAAGCGTTGGGATATAGAAATTTTATTATCAGATAATTGTTCTACTGATCACACTCCATTAGTCATTGAAAAAGCAATACCACAACTTACAAATTCTGGTTACTATGTTTCATCTTTCCGTCAAGAAGTAAATTTAGGTCTTGATGGAAATTCACTTTTTATTTTTACCCATGCTCAAGGTAAATACTTGTGGTTTTTTTCTGATGATGATATTTTGATTCCTGAAAATACTCAGTCCTTGCTAGAAGATTTAACAAAATTTCAACCTGGTGTTTGTTTATCAAATTTTATTCAACCACCTTATACTTCAAAGAAAACAATTTTTTTGACCAAAGAAAAGCAAAATCAAAAGATCATTTACAACCCTGTTGATTGTATTAAAGCAATTAAAAAATATGCAAAGTTGACAAACTATATTGTTAAAAAAGAACTATTTATTGCTGATAAATTTATTGTTGATTATAATGAACTTTTAGAAAAATGCAGTGGGCAATTCTATCTATTCATATCACTATCTCTAGTTTGCTATTTTGCCTATGGTAACATATTAGTCCGTCAGTCTAGCATTGCTAAGTGTGATAGTGATTATCTAAACATTGAGTACTCTCCAAAAGTCTTTGAAAACTTGAACTCTACTATTATTAGCACCTTAACATTCTTAAAACAAGATGAATATATTAAACAGACCACCCGCCCTCAAAAGCCCGTGAATCGTGTAAGAGCATCGATAAAATTCTTATTACTCCACTATGAGGGAAAAATTCATTTGCCTCAAGATATTCTTGAAGAAGAAGAAAGATATTTATCTACAGCTCGCTACTATTACTTTCTCCATCCATTATGCGTAGTTAATTTTCTTAAGTTGATCTTTATTCGAAAAATCAAAGTCAGTTCCCAAAACAACACGTATTTATAATTTATGGGCAAAATACCCGTCTTGCTTCTTACATTTAAACGTCCAGACACTACTCGGCAGGTAATAGAAGCTATTAGATTTTATCAGCCCCAGCGAATGTATATCTCTAGTGATGGGCCTAGATTAGATAAGTCAGGGGAAAAAGAAAAAGTTAGTTTTACAAGAGAATTAATACTGGAATCCATCAAATGGCCATGTGAAATCCAAACATTATTTCAAGAGAATAATCTGGGATGTAGAGTTGCAGTGAGTACTGCTATAGACTGGTTCTTTGAAAATGAAGAAGAGGGAATCATCCTAGAAGATGATTGTGTTCCAGATCCAGATTTTTTTGGTTATGTGGAAAACTGTTTAGATAAATATCGCAATGATGACTCGATAATGTCAATATCAGGCCATAATTTTGATTTTGATCAACATATTTCTTTTACTACTTCGAGTGATTACATTCTTAGCCGATACCATCATTGTTGGGGATGGGCAACATGGAAGCGAGCATGGAACTGTTATGATCGGGATATGATAGATTGGCCAAAATTGAAAGACTCATCCTGGTTATTAACAATTGGTGACAATAATTTTTATTTTAAACATTATTGGAATAATATTTTTGAAAGAGCTTATCAAAAAAATATTGATTCTTGGGCTTATAGATGGCTTTTTTCTTGTTGGGCTAATAATGGGTTATCAATCTTACCCTCAAAAAGTTTGATTAAAAATATCGGATTTGGAAATGATGCAACACACACGATTACCAATCAATCTATTCAGGATTTCTTCAAACCCATAATTTTCTTTGGATCGTTTATTAATCTGTTTTTACAAAGTTTTCAAAATCGAAAGAATACTGCTAAAAATTGCCAAGTTGATCGTTTAATCACAGAAAAATGGTTTAAAATAAATCGCTTTTTTTATATAAAGCGTAAATTATTTGAACTATTTTTTAATAATAGATAGAAAATAATGAAAAACAAGAAGACTATATTACACAACAATAATATTTGGATAGCCACAGGATATTTCTTTTCTTTATTTTCTTATACTACTTTTCCCGCTATACAAGTCATTTTTCCTTATAGACTTTTTACAGGAGGTACCTCAATTATTTATACCTTTCTAATTTTGTTTCTAAATTTTTCATCTATCGCACTAATGATTTCTGTTTTACATAATAGTAAAAGAGATTTTTTTTTGAAAAACCTTTTGATTGTATTAATATTTGTCTCGTTGTTTTCATATTTTTCGACATCCATAGGAAAAGAGAATTACTCGACGTTAATCATACGATGGCTTAGAGACACTGGGAAATATATCTTTTTAAGCATACATTTTTTGTGTTTTCCTTTTGTTTTGTCGAACTCGTACAACTTATTTAAAAAATATCAAAGAGTAGCTTTATTTTTGAATGCGTTAACATTACCATTTTTGTATGTCTTCTTTGGAAGATTTGATGGAAGGTTTCTTTATGTTGGTACGCAGATGCAATCACTTTTAGCTATTAGTGATTCTGATTACAATAACTATCTATCTTTAGGCGATCCTCTTCTTTTTAATTCATTATTGCTTCTAGTTGCATCCCCAAATATTTTCTCATATCTCCTTTGTCTGGTGGCATCTGTCTTGTTGTTACTGATTGGATCCAGAGTTTCTTTTTTGTTTGCAATTATGGCAATCTTGATTGCTACACCCTTTGTTTTTCAAAATGTTTTTTTGAATTTTCTTACCTCTTTTCGTAATTATTTATATCGTCGTAAAAGTTTTGTAAAACTTTCTATATCTAAATTATTTGTTCTGCTCGCATTGTTTTATATTCTGTTGAATGTAATTTTTGATGACATAAACTTCGTAGAACTCTTACTTCCTGAAAACATTTCCTCCCAAGTATCAGGTTTAATTAATATAAATAATATTGAATCATCTAGAGTTTGGTTTACTCTTGTCGAAAATGATTCTCAGGACGATACTTCCCTAAATCAAAGACTAGAGTTGTTTAGTTGCCATTTTGATGCACTGTATAGTTACAGCGGATCTCTATTAGATACGACAAGGCGAATTTTGTTTGGTAATCACTGGACAGAATCTGGTTGTTTCAATTACCTACACTCATTTCTTTCAATTCTGTTTGATAACGGACTATTAGTTTTTTTTGCCGTATTTTATATGATTTATAACCGGATTAAGTTATTGATTTCCCTTTTGAAAAATGATCTAGTTAATTCTTCCCATATGTTGTACATTATTTTTGTAGTTACCTTTTTGTTGATTGGACTGACTAGTCGTGTTAACTTAAGCTTCTTCTTACCTGCTCTTATGTTTCCATACTTACATCTAACTCTTCATAAAAGTAGTTTTAAAGTAGATTTATTTAATCAGCGAACTACGTATCTAAAATGATAAAATAATGATAAAGTCCTTGCTTTAGAGTCTCTTGTAAAACTCCAAACCCAACCTAAATAGTACAATCTTTTGACACAAATGAGCTACGAATTTTTGACACAGATGAAATACAAAGCCATCAGGGTATTTAAAAAATCATTTACTTTTTTAGGCTTAGAGGTTGATAAACTTGCTCCTCGTTCTAATTCCGATTTACAACTTGTTTGTAGTCTTAAAAAATTTCATATTGATCTTGTTGTGGATATTGGAGCTAATGAGGGCCAATTTGCCTCTGGAATTAGACACTTTGGCTATACTGGAAAAATCATTAGTTTTGAACCTCTTGCAACTGCTTATCGCAATCTATTATCTGCTTCTAAGCGAGACCCGTTGTGGGAAGTGTACGAGCGTTGTGCCATCGGTGATTGTGATGGAGAAATTGAAATGAATGTTTCAAATTATTCAGTTTCTAGCTCAATATTACAAATGAGTCAATTCCATCTAAGTGCCGAACCGAGAAGCTATATTGTAGGACAGGAAAAAGTAAAGCTTTTTAAGCTAGATTCAATCTTACCGACATATATTGAAAATTCAGAACATTCTTTTTTAAAAATTGATACTCAAGGGTTTGAATGGCAAGTTTTAGATGGTTGCAAAGCTTTATTGTCATCATTTAAAGGTATTGTATGTGAAATGTCTTTAGTTGAACTGTACCAAGGGCAACATCTTTGGCTAGAGGTGTTAGAACGTCTAAGCAATAGTGGATTTAGTTTATGGGCAATTCAGCCAGGTTTCACTGAACCATCTGATGGCCGAACACTACAGATCAACGCAGTTTTTTTTAGAAATGAATAACAAAGTAATTATCTGTACTCCAACTTATCGTGAACCTCAAAAAGTCGCTGATTTTTTAAAGTCTTGTCAAATAATAAAATATAGACCTTTAAAAGTAGTTATCGCTAATGCAAATCCTGGTGATGAGACTTCAGAGCTTATCAAGCAAGAAAAAAAACTAAGAGACTATGAAATTGTCGAAGTTTTTGGACATAGTGATGAATTTTGGAGTGCCACCGTTAATCGAGGCTTAAGGTTCATTTCTGAAAATGCTAAACCTGAAGACTGGATTTTAATAGCCAATATTGATATTGTTTTTGGTGCTGATATTGTAAATCTCTTGCTTGAACAAGCATTGAATCAAGGGCGTTGTCAAATAGGAGCTATTTCTACTTCTAATAATTATGCAATTTCCAGTGGTGTACAGATTAAATCATGGTTAACAACATCAACCGTGCATCCCTATGCTGGCGTGGATATAAAGAACGTTCCCAACAGCCTACTTATTGAAGTAGATTATTTGCCAACAAGATGTATGTTGTTTCCAGTGGAGGCACTCATGAACGTTGGTGTAATATCTGATAAGTGGCTTCCCCATTACGGAGCGGACTATGAATTTAGTCATCGCCTTGCCAAAGCTGGATATACTCCTTACATTTATACGGGAGTAGCCATTAAAGTTGATAAACAAAATACTGGGAAATCTGTTTATACTCATAAATCAAGCTTTGGTGAAAGACTTTCCAACTTAATGGATATTAAAAATCCTTCTAATCCAAAATTTCGTATAAATTTTGTTTTACTAGTATATCCAGTATATGCCATCCCCACAGCTATGTTAGCTTATTTTGTCCGGACAATTATAGAAACAATTTTGGATAAAAAACAAATTCACTACTTGTTTGGACGGAAAGAGCGAGGTTTTTCTGAATAGGGAGCATCTCACCTTTGTAAATCCTAAATTAGGTTTTATGTCAAGCTATGTTGAAAGCCTTGCTACAACCTGTTTTTTTGCCAAAGTATTTGGACTCATTGTAGAAGTGAGATGCTCCCTTCTGAATAAAAGCACTTTTTATAAATTTATTATTATGAACTGGAAATTAAAAGCAAAAATACAGAACTTAGTTAGTTTTTTACCAGATTCTTTGTCCTATTCTATTTATTATTGGATTCAGAGAAACGTTGGTTCTCTAAAAGACAGTAAACTTAATCCGACAAGTCGTTTACTTGCTGGAATTGAAACTGTTAAGCGAATTGAACAAGTCAATCGTTCCCCTATCGGAGCGACTTTTTTAGAGGTGGGAACAGGAAGACGAATCAACACAATTTTAGCTTTTTGGTTATTAGGTGCAGAAAAAGTTGTCACCGTAGATTTAAATCCTTACTTAAAAGAAGAGCTGGTCAGAGCAGATTTAGATTACATTGTTAAAAACAAATCGGAAATTGAGAGTTTATTTGGAAATCGTATTTTTAATAATCGTCTTGATGCCCTTCTCGAATTCGTTGAATCCTCTTATCAAATAAAGAGTCTACTTGAACTTCTCAATATTGAATATATTGCCCCTGGTGATGCGTCTCATCTCAATTTGCGGGACGGATCTGTTGATTTTCATACCTCTTACACCGTATTGGAGCATATTTCACCAGAGATTATCAAAGCAATTTTAAAAGAAGGACAACGAATTCTAAAGCAGGACGGGCTTTTTGTTCATTGCATAGATTATAGCGATCACTTTTCGCATTCTGATAAATCTATTTCTTCCGTTAATTTTCTTCAATTTTCTGATAATTATTGGGATAAAATTGCAGGTAATCGTTATATGTATATGAACAGACTACGCCACGATGATTTCATCGACTTATTTCAAAACTTGAATTGCAAAATCTTAATGAATGAGCCTGATATAGACAAAAATTTAATCGTTCAGAAATTAAACTTTGAATTGGATGCGAGATTTAAATCGAAATCAGACGAAGTAATTAGTACTGTTGGATCATGGATTATCACGCATCGCTAATATATAAACTATAACTTTAATTAATAGGAGATAGAATGGAAAGTAAATAAGCCAGAAGTGTTCAACGTCGAAAAAAGTCTAATAAAATCAGCTGTTATAGATGGCATAAAAAGCTAAAGTGACGATAAACAAAGAGTTAAAGCCATTGCCCAAAAATGGCCATCATGTGCTAGATACATTTTTATTTGTATCGTGTTTGATAAGTTTTGCATTAGAGCGTGTCATCAATTAAGACACTTGACATTAGTGGACAATTATGATGTTCAAGTGGGGCTACGCTAACCATATAACTGATTCTACCAGATAGATGCCATCTAAAAAATTGGCTTAGCGTTTGTCGTAACGAGTTCCAACCGCACGGTATTGTTTGAGTTTCGCAAAGAAGTTTTCGACTAAATGGCGGGCTTTATACAAAAATTCATCATAAAGGCGAGGTTCTTTTCGATTACTTTTCGAGGGTATTACAGGCACTATCCCTCTTGCTTCTAAAACCTTAATGACTCTCTCTTCTACGTCATAGGCTTTGTCCCCTAGCATTGCTTCTGCTTCCACGTTAGGTAATAGAACATCGGCTCCGTCTAAATCACAGGCTTGACCTGGCGTTAGAAAAAAAGAGACTGGATTCCCCAATGCGTCCACTACCGCATGGATTTTCGTACTT
>Ga0138292_1078492_pt1 | contig 15685 bp, 15 predicted proteins | sample S_140709_E_mt_FD_106913 | JGI IMG/M metagenome (GOLD analysis project Ga0138292, IMG submission 106913) | Freshwater microbial communities from Lake Simoncouche, Canada - S_140709_E_mt (Metagenome Metatranscriptome) | ecosystem: Environmental > Aquatic > Freshwater > Lake | place: Canada: Quebec... | reverse complement strand
TCCAAGAGTGTTAGGATGTCCAACATGGGCTGTCTGTGGCTTTCGAGTTGTTGTTTTTGAAGACTATCACTCTACTACATTCAGTCCTCTCTCTTCATCCGCTTTTTTTGGCTAAGGTATTGAGTAATACCCGACAACCTTTACATACTGATAATTCCTATCTCAACCATCATGATGCTGTCAATTACTTTTATTGTCTTTCCCAGGCTAAACTAGGTGGAGCAACTATTTTTCTGGATAGTGATTCATTGGTTCAGGCTTTAGAAATTGATCAAGAATATGGATTGTTAGAAGATTTAAAAACTATTCCTGTTTGTTTTTCTAGACATGAAAATTTAAAAACAAAGCCGATTATTACAGAAGATGAATTAGGATACCGATTAAACTATAATTACTACCGATTAGAACCGAAAAATGCACCTGAAGCTAAGGAATTAGTAGAAAAGTTTCAGAATTTTCTAGAAACTCGAATTCACAGTAGTCAAATTACTACAAATTTGCTTTTAAGTTCGGGAGATGCAGTATTTTTTCACGATGAAAGACTATTGCATGGCAGAACAGCATTTTTTACTACTGAGAAAGGTGAACGAACACTAATCAAAGGGTCAGTTATTCTTCACTCTCGAAAGCCGAAAAATCTTCATTTAGAGAACATTATCTAAAATGACATCATTAACACATAAACTGGGATTTGGCACTTGGCAATTTGGTGGTGAAAACATAGTTAATGGTCAGCATAAAGGTTGGGGAGATATTGAAGAAGCCATAGCCATTCAATCTGTTCACCTAGCTATAGATGCCGGTATGCAATTCTTTGATACTGCGGATGCCTATGGATGGGGACGAGCAGAAGAAATTTTAGGGAAAGCTATTGAACATTATTCCAAAGACCAGTTGCGAATTTGTACAAAATTTGGAAATCGCCAAGATCATCAAGGTTGTAGTTATCAAGATTTTTCATCCCCATGGTTAGAGCAAGCTGTTACTAATAGTTTAAAACGCTTAAAAGTAGATTGTATTGATATTCTGCTATTCCACAGCCCCCCTGATGACTTCGACTGGAATAGTTATGATGTCTCTACACTTACGGGATTAATTCAGAAAGGATATATTAAGCAATATGGCGTTAGTTCTAGGACTGTAAAGGGGGCTTTAAAAGTTGTAGAATACTCTTTTGGTAATGTAATTGAAGCGATTTTTAATCTTTTAGATCGACGAGCAGAGCAGTTTTTGTTCAACCATCTAAATCCTACATATCAATTTATTGCTAGAGTTCCTTTGGCATCAGGATTTTTAAGTTATAAATATCTTGATCAAGAACCAAATTTTGCTGATAATGATTGGCGTAAGTATTTACCTGAACGCGATCAACAATGGCTATTAAATAGTTCAAGAAAATTATTTTTTTTGAATGAATTACCTGGCGGAATCACTGTTTCAGCATTAAGATATGTTTTACACCATCCTCAAGTTGGGGTGGTTATTCCGGGCATGAGGAGTCCTAGTCAAGTTACAGCTAATTTACAAGCTGTGAAACTGGGCACATTAGATTCGGGGATTATCCAAAAGATTAAGGAATCCGTTCCTGATGTTCCCGTACATTGGCAATTTTAGTTAAGATATAAAATATATGCCTGTAAATCAATAAAATATGTTTTGCTTATTTAGGGAAATTATTCTGGAGATTAGTTAATCAATGTTAAAAAATAACTTAGAAGATTTAGCCATTTTTGGTGCTGATCCTGCTTTTGCAGAAAAACTACACGTTGGTCGTCCTAATATTGGCGATCGCGAGCTATTTCTCCAACACGTCAATACAATTTTGGATAATCGTTGGCTATCTAATAATGGCCCTTTTGTCCAGCAATTAGAACAAGAACTAGCTCAACTATTAGGTGTCAAACACTGTATCGCTGCTTGTAATGGCACTGTTGCCTTAGAGATTGCCATTAGAGCTTCTGGACTGAGTGGAGAGGTAATTGTCCCATCCTTCACATTTATAGCTACCCCCCATGCTTTGCAGTGGCAGGAAATTACACCAGTTTTCTGTGATATTGACCCAGTAACTCATCTAATCAATCCAGATCGAATTGAAGCTCTAATTACACCCCGAACAACAGGTATTTTAGCAGTTCATCTTTGGGGACAACCCTGTAATGTTGAAGCACTAACAGACATTGCCAAGCGTCACAACTTAAAGCTTTTATTTGATGCTTCTCATGCTTTTGGCTGTTCTTATCACGGTCAAATGATCGGTGGATTTGGAAATGCAGAAGTTTTTAGTTTTCATGCAACAAAGTTTTTTAATACCCTAGAAGGTGGAGCAATTGTTACCAATGATGACGAATTAGCAGCTAAAGTTCGATTGATGAAAAACTTTGGCTTTTCAGGCTATGAAAATGTCATTTATATCGGTACTAATGGCAAAATGAATGAAGTCAGTGCAGCGATGGGATTAACTTCCCTTAAAAATATGGTACAGACAATTGAAATTAATCAAAGAAATTACCACTTTTATCAACAGAAATTAGCTGAAATTCCCGCTGTCCGGTTTCTAGCTTATGATGAATCTGAAAAGTTTAATTATCAATACATTGTTTGTGAGTTAAATACTGACCTTACAGAACTTAGTCGGGATCAATTTATCGAAATATTATGGGCAGAAAATATTTTGGCTAGGCGTTATTTTCATCCCGGTTGTCACCGAATGGAACCTTATCGCTCTTATTTTCCTCATGCTGGGTTGCTATTACCACACACTGAGAAAGTTGCTGACCGAGTTTTCTTATTACCCACTGGTCAAACAATAAATTCAGGAATGATAGAATCTATTTGTCAACTGATCAAATTGATTTTAATAAACAGTCAAGATATTATCTCTAAACTCGAACAAAGTGGTCATGTCAACTCATTCTTTATCAACTCTCTTAGTCAGCTTCACCGTAACAGCATATAACACTGAAAAATATATTGCCGAATGCCTAGATAGTATTTTTGCGCAAAAGGGAAATTATGATTTTGAGGTCGTCGTTGTTGATGATGCCTCCACGGATGCGACGGAACAAGTAATTCGTTCTTATTCTGATCAGCGACTTCGATATATTCGACATAGCAGTAATCAAGGAGCTTTTGCAACGGTTAATCGGGGCTTCCAAGAAGCCAAAGGTCAGTTTGTTACCAGAATAGACTCAGATGATCGCTATCGCTCAGATTTTTTATTAACAGTTGTTCCCATTTTGCAAAAGTATCCTGAAGTCGGATTAGTATATGGTGATATAGCCATGATTGATCCTCAAGGAAAAATTACTGTCCCAGCAGGAAATGTGCTGCGTCAGAATCTACCAGCAAAGGGAAATGAACTGATTCCCTTATTAGAAAAAAATTATTTACCAGCACCAACTACAATAGCTAGAAAAGAAGCATGGGACGAAGGTTTACCTGTACCCCGTGGATTTGATTTTTGTGATTGGTATCTTTCAACTAGTATTGCTAAGAAGTGGGATTTTTATTATTGTGATCAAGTATTAGCTGATTATCGTGTTCATCCTCAAAACCATCACCGATCTATTATTCTTGATAAAACAGGGGAATCAATTATTTTTCAAGTGCTACAACAAGTGTTTAGTGAAACTGAACGTCAAGATGAAAAAAGTAAAGCTAAGTCAAGAGTTTATGGGATTAATTATCTCACATTAGCAGATCAATATTTTGGTGCTGAAATGCTAGAGGATGCACGTCGCTGTTATTTACAAGCAATTCAGTATCAACCCCATTTTGGTTTACACTCAGATGTGTTAACTCATTTGTTTGGAACTTTCGTGGGACAAAAAGTATATGAACAAATAAAAAATATTGCCAAACAGGCATTAAACATGAGGGGATTATGATGATCGCCCTTAAATATCGAAAATTAAAACAAAAGTTATCATTTCCAAATAAAATATGATAAAAAAAATTGCATATTTATTACACTCTATTATCGCAAAGTCTCAATGGTTATCGGATCTGTATCTTCATCTATTAAGCAAAATCATTAAGCCATTTCCTGATGGAAAGATCAAACAACAAATTCTAAATAGTGTTAACTCTGTTGCTTGGAAAGAATTGGCATTAAAACCACAAAGCATCATAGTTGGGGAAAAGGCGCAATTTAAAATTATTCCTCATATCCCTGAATTTGATAGTCAATCACTCTTTGCAAAAAAAATGTACTACGAGGCTGAGGTTTTTGATTATTTGGATAAATGCATGGACGAGTTTGATAGTGTAATCGAAATTGGGGCTAATGTTGGCATATTTACCCTTTATTTTTATCAATCTTTTTTAAGGCGCAATAAAAAAATAAAAATATTTGCCTTTGAGCCTTCCCAAAAAGCTTATTTTCGACTGTTAAATAATTTACAGATAAATGAAGCAAGTGCAGTTCAAACCTATAATGCAGCGATTGCAAATAAGGTCGGTTTTTTGGATTTTTTTGAACCCCAAGGTCATCTCACAAATGGATCACTGAGTAAATCATTTGCCAATATATTTTCAAAACAAGTCGAGCAACGCAAGATTTTAGTTATTGACGGAAACTATCTTCATCAACTAGTGCAAGAAGATAATAGAATATTGGTTAAAATTGATGTGGAAGGTTTAGAGTATGAAGTTTTGTCTTCGATGGAAAATTTTATCATTGACAAACAACCCACACTGATAATTGAAGTTCTTCCTAGCTACCAAGAAACATTAAACACATTAGAATTTGTAATGGACAGATATATTTTGTACAATTTAACTCTAAATGGATTAGTGAAACATAATAAATTTGAAGCAACGTCCTTTCGAGATTATCTTTTGATACCCCGCTCAAAATTTGAATGAAAATTATTCATTTACCTTTCTGTTTCCATCCCGATCCTATGGGGGGAACAGAAGTCTATGTCGAAGCCTTAGCTAGAGAATTAACCAAGTTAGGCATTACCAATATTATTTGTGCTCCCAGCACAACGAATCAATCCTATCTCTATAATCAACTATCCATAAGACGCTTTGCCATTAACCAAGAAATTAAGCACCTGAAGGAAATCTATGGCGAAGGAGATGAAAAGGGGGCATTAGAATTTAGCCATATTTTAGACAAAGAGAAACCTGATTTAATTCATTTTCATGCTTTTACCCGTGGGGTTTCTTTAAAACTCGTCCGTATAGCTAAATCAAAAAGTATTCCCGTCATTTTTACCTATCACACTCCTACCGTTAGTTGTCAACGAGGAACATTATTACAATGGGGAAATCAAGTTTGTAATGGAGAAATATTATTAAATAAATGTACCGCTTGCACCCTACAAAGACAGGGAATTAATCAAAATATCGCCCAAATTATTACCCATTTACCTCCTATAATTGGAGAAACACTATCTAAAGCTAATCTGAGTGGTGGCCTTTGGACAGCATTACAAATGCGGGAATTAGTTAATTGCCGTTCTCAAGCTTTTCAATCCCTCATGGGAGAAGTTGACCATATTATAGCCGTATGTAATTGGGTCAAAGATATTCTTATGATTAATCAAGTTCCTAGTGAAAAAATTACAGTCATTCGTCAGGGACTATGTCAAGAGTTCCCGTCAATAACAAAACAAAATATCTCAAAAAATCAATCTCTTCCCCTGCGTTTAGTTTTCTTTGGTCGTATTGATCGCACTAAAGGTATCGATATTTTGATTAGGGCATTAGGAGAAAAAACGGAACTCAAAGTTACCTTAGATATTTATGGCATTTTTCAAGGTGAATCAGTCTATCAACAATCTATTAAAACTTTAATAGAAAAAGATCCGCGTATTATCCTAACAAGTCCTGTTCCAGCCGCCCAAGTGGTAGAAACGATGAAAGGGTATGATGTTTTGGTTGTGCCTTCCCAATGGTTAGAAACTGGGCCCATGGTCATCTTGGAAGCTTTTGCTGCTCAAATTCCCGTTATTGGCTCAGACTTAGGGGGAATTGCCGAATTGGTGACGGATGGGGTCAATGGTTTGCTGGTGGAAGCCTCCTCCATTCCTAGCTGGATTAGGGCGATCGCCAATTTATCCAACAATAGGGAGGTGGTGAAGCAACTTCGAGAAAACATCAAGCCTCCATCAACCATGGAGGTTGTAGCAAAAAGAATGAACAGAATCTATAATAAGTTCATCGTTCCAGAACTTTAATTTTAATCAACAATATAGCTTTTAAAATTATGGAAAAATCAAGTCAACAGAAATACTATGATGAGCATTACAGCATTTCTAATCAAGACGATTGGAAATCATGGTCTCCCAATCCTAGATTGTCATCAAGAGAATTAAAGGATTTTTCTTTGGGTATCAATGCTCAAGAGACCGCTCTTTCTCTCATTGCTCCCTATGCTCCTTTCCAGTCAACTCTTGATATAGGTTGTTCTGCTGGGGATTTTATAATTCCTATTAGTAAATCAAGCAATATTAGTCATGGAGTAGATATAGTAGATTTTTCCTTTGCATGGTCTCTTATTCAAGACAAATATCACAACATACATTGTTCGCAGCTAAACCTAGATCTGGTTGACTTACCATTTGAAGATCAAACCTTTGACTTAGTTACGATGTTAATGGTTTTGGAGCATGTCTTTGATGTACATCATGCTATTAAGGAGTTAAGTAGAGTGTTAATTTTTAATGGAATCACAGTTATCCAAGTTCCGAATATCGCTCATGTGAAAAATCGCATTGAATTATTTACAGGAAGCCTGCCTTGTACATCTGATACAACAAAAAGAAATAATCAGACAGAATGGGATGGTCAGCATCTCCATTACTTTACTCTACAATCTCTCAAGAATTTGTTAGCCCAGCATAATTTAGAAGTTATTAAAATCTGTTGCTCTGGTAAATTTAGCCAATTTCGTTCTTTATGGACATCCTTGCTAGGGGCCGACTTGATAGTTGTAGCCAAAAAAGTACAATAGTCTTTGATGTGATGAACCACAAGAAAATTTTATACATTCAATACACTAATCCCGCGGGGTATCCACCCTTGGAACATAGCTCTCGTATATTAGCTAATGAAGGTTGGGATGTTGTTTTTTTGGGGACTGGGGCAAAGGGAGCGAACAGCCTCACATTTCCTGAGCATCCCAAGATCACTGTTTTTCAAATTCCCTTTTGTGAAGCAGGGTGGAGACAAAAGTTACACTATTTTCGTTATTGTCTCTGGGTGTTAATCTGGGTTGTTCGTTGGCAACCCCAATGGATTTATGCTTCCGATGTTTTAGTTTGTCCGATCGCCTATTTTTTGACCCTCATCCCTAACACCCAAGTTATTTATCATGAACACGACTCGCCCAGTCCTATTGCCAATAACATTTTTATGGGTTGGTGTTTAAAAGCTCGCAGTTTACTTGCTAATCGATCTAAGTTTTGTATTTTGCCCAATCAAGCAAGGATTGATCAGTTTATTTCGGAGACAAAGACAAGTAAACCAGTCTTCTGCGTTTGGAATTGTCCTAGATTAGAAGAAATTAGTTCTCAGCGAAGCGATTACAAAGACAGGGAAAGCATTTGGCTTTTATATCACGGCTCGATCGTTCCAGCTAGATTACCATTATCTGTAATTAAAGCTCTTGAAAGTTTACCTGACATAATTAAATTGCGAATAATTGGTTATGAAACGGTGGGAACGATAGGATACATCAGGGAGATAAAAGCATTAAGCACTCATCTAGGCGTTGGTGAAAGATTAGAAATTATAGATGCTATGCCCAGACATGAACTTCTGAGATGGGCAGGCGAAAGTGACATCGGCCTGGCGTTAATGCCTGTGGGTAGTGATGATACGAACTTAGTGGCAATGACGGGGGCTTCCAATAAGGTTTTTGATTACTTAGCCTGTGGCTTACCTCTAATAGTCTCAAATCTTCCTGATTGGGGGAAAATGTATGTTGAGACGGGTTATGGTTTAGCTTGTAATCCAGAGGATGTTGATAGCATCGTCAATGTCGTACAATGGTTTTTGGAAAATCCAGAGAAAATGAGGGCAATGGGCGATCGGGGAAGGCAAAAGATTTTAGATGACTGGAATTATGAAAACCAGTTTGACACCGTACTTAAAAATATAAGGACATAGCTTAAATGACACAAAACTACAACAGAGATTTTGCTTTAGGAATAGTGGGTAAATATGCTGAAGTTGCTAATCGATTACCACCTCAAAGTTCTATTTTAGAAGTTGGGTGTCATACGGGGTATTTTAGTCAATTTCTTATGCAAAATGGTCATGATGTTCTAGGAATAGAAATAGATGAAAGTGCATCAAAGGTTGCTACAAGTAAAGGATGTAAAGTTCTGTGTGGCAATATTGAAAATATGAATGTTCAAAAAATAATAGATCGTAAATTTGATGTGATTCTACTTATGGATGTTGTTGAACACTTTGTTTATCCAGAAACAATTCTTTCATCTTTAAAACGTTTGCTTGAACCTCATGGAAAGATCATTATCACGGGGCCTAATGTAGCTTACTGGGCAGTTCGCAAAAATCTTTTGCTAGGAATGTGGAATTATTCCGACACTGGGATTATGGACAGAACACACTTACATTTTTATACTGCTGCTACTTGGAAAGAGTTACTTGAGAAATCAGGTTATCAAGTAGTTAAATTACTTCCGGCAGAAGGTATGATTCCTCTTGAACAATATTTATCTAAAGTGTTTAAAAATAATACATTAACTAAGTTAAGAAACTTGATGATCAAAGTTATGCCCGAACTATTTACAATAGTGTGGTTAATAGAAGTTTCCGCTACTTGATTTGTTAAACTTATGAAAGTATCTTTTATTGTACCGATATACAATGGTCAAGATTATCTAACTGATGCCATTGATAGTATACTTAATCAAACCTACCAAGACTGGGAGCTATATCTAGTTGACGACAAAAGTACAGATAATTCTGTAAATATAATTAATAGCGTATCAGATTCTAGAGCTATCAAGATATTTAATAAAAATAACTTAGGTTTATACGGGAGCCTAAATCAAGCTATCAACTCTTTAGATTCTCAATGGATTGTTATACTTATGCAAGATGATAAATTAGAATCCAATTACTTAGACGAAATGCTTAAGTTAGTTGGTGATTTCCCTGAAGTTAATGCTTTTTTTGCTACGGATCATTCTATAGATAGTAATGCTAATATTACCAGATATGGTAAAGATTCCTCTAGAATTGAGCTAATTAAGCCTAGCGTTAGCTCTTGGTTAGGAGGCTTACAAAGAGGTTGCTTTTGGATTATCAGTGGTTCATTTACCAACAGAAGCTTATTTAACGATTTTCCCTTTAACTCTAACTTACCCCATTGTGCGGATTACGACTGGTTGCTTAAAGTTTTGCGACATCAAAAAATTGTTTTCTACGAAAGACCATTGACGCATATTCGCATTCATGAAAAACAAGCAAGTGCAGTTAATTTAAAAACAGGAAGAGATATTCAAGAAGCCTATGAAATTATAAAAAACAATCTTTTTATGTATATCGATGATCTTGGCAGTCAAGATGTTATGAAAATCTGTCTAAAACGTTCCAAATTAGCTTTTCGTAGATGTATCGGAGCATTATTCCGTTTGAATTTTAAATCAGCAAAAATATTTTTTATATACACTGCAAAGTATTTAGCATTAATTCTTTATGCAAGACATAAAATTTTGAAATTTGTATAATTAACTAAACAAATTGATAATGAAATAACGTAGCTTGTGCTAATCAAATAGAATTATGTTAGTTGTTGTAGAAACCCATCCTATCCAATATCGATCGCCTGTCTATCAATATTTGAGTGGAATCTTAAATGTGCCGATTACGGTAATCTATGGTTCTGACTTTAGTGTAGTCGGTTACAAAGACAAAGAATTCGGCACCGAATTTGCATGGGATACTGATTTACTGTCTGGTTATCCTTCTCGCTTTCTATCTAATGTTGAAGATGGTGGTGCTAAATCATTTGAAGAAATTTCTCCAAAAGGACTTGGAAAGATTATAGAGGAATTAAAGCCAAAAGCGTTATTAATTACTGGTTATAATCATCCTTTGTATAGAAGTGCTTTTTACCAGGGTTGGAAATCAAAGATCCCTATATTATTTCGAGCAGAGACTAATGACTTTGCTTTTAAAAGAAATTGGTTAAAATCTTGGTTAAGAGATCAAATTTTATCTTTTTTGTATAAGCAATGCTCTAGTTTGATGTATATTGGCAAAAACTCCAAAACTCATTTTCAAAGACTAGGAGTACCAAAAGAAAAACTTATTTTTTCTCCCTATTGTGTTGACACGAAACCGTTTAAACTAGGTAAAGAAGAATCGGAAAAATTAAGAGCGGCAACTCGTCACCAATTAAACATTACTCAAAAAAAAAGGTATTAATCTTTTCTGGAAAGCTAAGCTATAGAAAAGGAGTTGATTTAATTTTACCTGCCGTTAAGAGTTTACCATCAGAATCTCAAAAAGAGATTGTAATTTTATTTTTAGGAGATGGTGAGTTGAAAGAAGAAATTAAGCAACAAGCCGAAAAATTAAATCTGAGTCAAGTTCATTTTTTAGGCTTTCAAAATCAAAATAAACTGAGTAATTACTATCACTGTGCTGATATGCTACTATTACCAAGCCGTTATTCCGAAACTTGGGGATTAGTCGTTAATGAAGCCTTACACCATGGTTTACCTTGCGTTGTATCTGATGCAGTAGGATGTGCAGTAGATTTAATCACTACCAATCAAACAGGTAGTGTTTTTACAACGAATTCAATCTCTGGTTTCAGTCAAGCAATTGATGAAAGTCTGACCTTATGCCATAGCGAAAAGATCAAGAAAAACTGCCAAAAACGAATCAATGATTATTCCTTAGAAAATGCGGCCAAAGGCATAGCCCAAAGCTACTACTCTATTTTTTGATCGATCATGAAAAAATTAATTATTGTAGGTATTAGTGGAATAACTCACTTAGGAAGTACGTTTTTAACATCAGCAAAGGCTTTAAATCTGGATTGCGAATTACTAAACGTAGGTTCAGCATATCAAGCACCAAAATTAATTAAAACATTTAATTGGTATTTAGGAGGGAAATATCCTACAAAATTAAAAAAATTTAGTCAGGAAATTGTGAATCAATGCCTTACTTATCAACCTCAATGGTTGTTAACAACGGGACTATCTGCTATTGATTCATCTGCCTTAAAAGAAATTGGGGAACTAGGAGTCAAAAAATTAAACTTTCTCACCGATGATCCTTGGAATAGGTCTCATTATGCCCCCTGGTTCTTAAAAGCTTTACCTTATTATGATGTGGTTTTTTCTCCCCGTCGTGCCAATATGCCAGACTTGTTTAAAGTAGGTTGTCCAAGGGTAGAATATTTGCCCTTTGGTTATGACGAAACCCTGTTTTATCCAGAAAATCCTTCCATTGCCGATCACGAATTAGATACTGTCGATGTACTTTTTGCTGGAGGTGCAGATAAAGATCGAGTCCCTTATATGGATGCCTTAATCAAATCAGATATTCAGTTAGCCTTGTATGGTAGTTACTGGGAAAAATACCCCGAAACAAAATCCCATACTCTAGGACAAGCTGACGTTCCAACTTTAAGATCAGCGATCGCTCGTGCTAAAATCTGCTTATGTTTGGTCAGGAGAGCAAACCGCGATGGTCATTGTATGCGAACCTTTGAAGTTCCTGCGGTGAGAGGATGTATGTTAACCGAAGACACCCAAGAACACCGAGATATTTTTGGCAATGAAGGAGAAAATGTTTTGTACTTTAACTCTTTTGCAGAGATGTTAGACAAAACTCGTTGGCTACTGGAACATGAACAGGAGCGTCAACGATTGGCTAATAACGCTCATAAATTGATCACTCAAGGACACCACACCTACGGCGATCGCCTAAAAACCATGTTAGACCTATGTTAGAAAAAGAAAAACTAAAAATTGCGATCGTTGTCCACGGTCGTTTTCATAGCTTTGATTTAGCAAGGGCCTTAATAAAGCAGGGGCATGAAGTAACGTTATTCACTAACTATCCCAAACATATTGTAGAAAAATTTGGTATTCTCCCACAATATGTCAAAACCTTTTTGTTTCATGGGATCTTAAGCCGTATTTTTCACGAAATCAGTCAAGTCTTTTCCCTCGACAATTTTGATTCTCTTTTATCCCCCCTATTTTCCCGATGGGCAGCAAAAGTCATTGCCCAAGACGATTATCATGCTATCCATTGCTTTAGTGGCATTGCCGAAGAATTATTTAAGTCAATTCCCAAAAATAGTCCCACCCTTAAACTTCTAGTGAGAGGCTCATCCCACATTCAAACTCAAAAACAGTTATTGCTAGAAGAACAAGACCGAGTGAATCAAACTTTGAACTCAGCCATCAAAATTGATCAACCTAATGACTGGATTATTCAAAGAGAAAAAAGGGAATATGAACTAGCGGATAAAGTCACAGTTTTATCAACCTTTGCTTATCAATCCTTCATCGATCAGGGTTTTCCTCTGCACAAACTCAGTATCTTACCTTTAGGGGCTGAGTTAAGTCAATTTCGTCCTGATATTACCGTTATTGAAGAACGATGCCAAAGAATTTTATCGGGCAAGCGATTAAAAGTTTTGATGGTTGGAACATTCTCTCTCCGTAAGGGAATTATGGATTTTGTGGAGATTACGGATCATTGCTTAGATAATTTTGAATTTCAATTTGTAGGATCAATTACAAAGGAATTTAACTTATTGAAAGACATGAGGAAAAAAAATATTCAGTTTATACCTCGACAACCTCAATCAGAATTGTATAAATTTTACAATGATGCAGATATATTTATCTTTACCACCATTGAAGATGGTTATGCTGTTACCTTGTCTCAAGCACAAGCGGCGGGACTCCCTATCATAGCAACGCCGAACTGCTCTGCACCAGATATTGTTGAAAACAATGAAACAGGTTGGGTTTTACCCATTCGTAACCCGGAAGCCTTCATCAAAAAATTACAATGGTGTCATGAACATCGTCAGGAATTAGCTGTAATGGTTAAGAAAGTGTATGAAGAATATCAACCGAGAGATTGGCAGGTAGTAGCGACAGATTTTTGTGCGATAGTAAATGAAAATTTAGCTCAATCATCAAAATAAATTAATGGAAAATCGTTCTGATTTAATTATTTGGTTAGTAACCTGGGTGGTGATTTGTGTTGTCATTGTGCGTAGTCAATGGAGTCAAAGAATTCCCAGTGCTGGCTTACCCTTTGCCTATTTATTAACATTATCTATGATTCATTTCATGGGGGGCTTGATTTATAGCTTCCCTTGGTATCATCCTGAGAACGCATACTTACTTCAGTCGGGAGTTAATTATACTCAAGTTTCACTGGGATTTATTGAAACAGTCTATGGAGTAATTGGTTTTGGCATAGGTTGCATTTTTTTATCTCCATGGTTGTTGACTATCTGGAAACCCCAATGGCTAAACCAAACTCCCCAAAGACCGGATCTAAAACTGCCCAACACCCTATTAAAAACAGGATTAATATTTATCATTGTTGTCACTCCTACCATTGGCAGAATACCAGGATTTCAAGGTTTTTCAGTAGCAGGAATTTATGTGTTATTAGTGGGGCTGTGTCTAGCCTGTTGGCGAGAATGGTGTCAAGGAAATAGCAGAGGATTTCTAGCTTGGATCGCCATTAGTTGTTGTCTGCCCATTGTGACTATGATCACTTTAGGGTTCATAGGTTATGGAGCTACCGCTGTGGCTATTATTTTAGTGTTTGTCTCTAGTTTTTATCGCCCCCAATGGCAGACGGTCATTATTGCTTGTTTGGTATTTGTCCTTGGTTTATCTATTTTTGTGACCTACATCAGAGATCGAAATGAAATTCGAGCGACGGTTTGGGGGGGACAATCTCTAGAATCCAGATATGAGAGACTGATAAATACATTTAGTAATTTTGAAATTATTGATATTTATAATCAAGAGCATTTAGAGGCAATAGACACTCGTTTAAATCAGAATGTTCTAGTGGGAAAATCTGTAGAGTACATTCAAAGTGCCAATGTAAAATTTGCTTATGGTGAAACTATTTGGCAAGCCATACTAGCTCCTATTCCGAGATTGATTTGGCTAGATAAACCAGTATTTGGAGGCAGTGGAAATCTCGTCACACGATTTACTGGACAAAGATTTGCAGGTGGAACAAGTGTCGGTGTTGGGCAGGTTTTAGAACTATATATCAACTTTGGCTCCGTTGGCGTTTTTGTCGGCTTTATGATACTAGGAACAATAATTAGAATTGTAGATATATCTGCGGGTATTTGTTTGATTAATGGTAACTGGTGGGGATTTACATCATGGTTTTTACCTGGTCTTGCCATGTTACAACCAGGCGGGGCTTTAGCCGAAATTACGGCTTCAATAGCCGCTTCTTTCGCTGTTATTTTCATTATTGAACGACTTATTCTTAAACCCAATAAAAATCATCCCTTAGACCGCAAAAAAATTAATAGTTTATTGTGAATAATCAGACTTCAAAATTTAATCAAAACAGTATAAATATTAATATTTGGGCTCCCAGTTTTTTTGAAGCAAAAGGTGGAATACAAGTCTATTCAGTATTTTTATTCAATGCCATACAACAAATTATTGCCAACGGAAAATACAAGTTATTTATCAAACATGACTCTAAAATACCAGTTAACTTTTCTTGTCCATCAACAAAATATATCGTTGCAGGAAAAGCTCCGTTACGTTTAAGAACTGTGGTTTTTTCTATGCAGCTTATTTTAGGGGCTATTCGCCAAAAACCAGATCTAATTATCTCGACCCATCTCAACTTTACTCCTGTTGCTCATCTTCTTAAAACACTACTCGGCATTCCCTACTACACCGTCGCCCATGGTATTGAAGCTTGGAATATTGAAAATTCTCAACTCAAACTAGCCCTAAAAAATGCCGACAAAATTTTAGCCGTCAGTCATTATACAAGGGACAAATTAATCAAAGAACAGAATCTTGATCCCGAAAATATCCTTGTTTTACCAAATACTTTCGATCACCAGAGATTCAAAATAGCACCAAAGCCAGATTATTTATTACAAAAATATCAACTAAAATCAGAAACTAAAATTATTCTGACGGTGGCGAGACTCTCTGCTAGTGAACAATACAAGGGATTCGACCAAATCATCCAATCTTTACCTCAAATTATTGCCAAAATCCCCAATGTCCACTACATTATCGTCGGGAAAGGAGATGATCGACCTCGCATTGAAAAATTAGTTAAAGATTTAAAATTAGAAAATTACGTCACCTTGGCAGGGTTTATTCCCGATGAAGAGTTATGTGATTATTATAATCTTTGTGACTTATTTGCTATGCCTAGTAAAGGAGAAGGATTCGGCATTGTCTATTTGGAGGCAATGGCTTGTGGGAAGCCTTGCTTAGGCGGAAATCAAGACGCGGCAATTGATGCATTATGTGGAGGCAAGATCGGCGCACTGGTCAGTCCCAATAATATTGGCGAGATAGCACAGACTATCACAAAAATTTTACAGGGTAGTCATCCCTTACCGATTCTTTATCAGCCTGAGCTCCTTCGGGAAAAAGTTATAGAAATCTATGGCTTTGATCAGTTCAAAGAAAAATTAGCAGTC
>Ga0138292_1002658_pt1 | contig 16599 bp, 30 predicted proteins | sample S_140709_E_mt_FD_106913 | JGI IMG/M metagenome (GOLD analysis project Ga0138292, IMG submission 106913) | Freshwater microbial communities from Lake Simoncouche, Canada - S_140709_E_mt (Metagenome Metatranscriptome) | ecosystem: Environmental > Aquatic > Freshwater > Lake | place: Canada: Quebec... | reverse complement strand
TGACGCTCAAGGATACCATACATGTACTTCACCTTTTGCTTTTCCATCAACTGAACAGAATATTCAGATTGCTTAGAACGCTTTCTTGAATTTCCGTGTTGTCCAGGAGGATAACTTCTCTTTTCAAAGTTTTTATCAGGACCGAAGATTGGCTCACGAAATTTTCGGGAGATTCTGGTTTTTGGGCCTATATATCTTGCCATTTTATTTGAATTCTCTTTATTGAAATAATTAAACTCTACTAATTGAATCTTTTAGATTCTACGACGTTTTGGAGGACGACAACCATTGTGTGGGATTGGGGTAATATCCATGATTTCAGATACTTCAATTCCTGAATTGTGTAATGTACGGATAGCAGATTCACGACCTGATCCTGGTCCTTTCACTAATACCTTTACCTTACGTAAGCCCATTTCGTAGGCAACCTTTGCGCAATCTGCAGCAGCTGTTTGAGCAGCGTAAGGAGTGTTCTTTTTAGAACCTTTAAAACCCATTTTACCAGCCGAAGCCCAAGAGATCACTTGACCAGTAGAGTTTGTTAAACTAATGATGATGTTGTTAAAAGTTGAGCTAATGTGAGCCTCACCTACGGCTTCTACTTTAACTACTTTTTTCTTTACGGCTTTTGTTTGTTTAGCCATGATCAGAACGATATATTAAAATTAGTTAATTCTTATTTAGTTACTTTCTTTTTGTTCGCAACAGTCTTACGCTTACCCTTACGAGTACGCGTGTTGTTTTTAGTTCTTTGACCACGAACTGGTAAACCAACACGGTGACGGATTCCACGGTAGCAACCGATGTCCATCAAACGCTTGATGTTCAATTGTGTCTCAGAGCGCAATGCACCTTCAACTTTAATGCTGTCGTTGATGATCGTACGAATCTTTGTCAATTCGTCGTCATTCCACTCTTGCACTTTTTTATTAAAATCGATTCCTGCTTCAGTCAAAATGCTTTGAGCTGTTGAACGTCCGATTCCAAAGATGTAAGTGAGACCAATCTCACCTCTTTTATTCTTTGGCAAATCAATACCTGATATACGAGCCATTTAAATATTATTGAATAATGGTTTTCTAATTAAATTAATGTTTTGGATCAACCTTGACGCATTTTAAAGCGTGGATTCTTTTTGTTGATCACATAAAGGCGACCTTTACGACGAACGATTTTACATTCTGCACTGCGCTTCTTTAGTGATGGGCGTACTTTCATGATTCTTATTTACTTTTTCTGATTTCTCAGTGTTATATTTATTTGTATCGATAAGTGATACGTCCTTTTGTTAAATCGTATGGTGACATCTCCACTTTAACCTTATCTCCAGGTAAAATCTTGATGTAATTCATTCTCATTTTTCCTGAGATGTGAGCAATGATTTCATGACCGTTCTCTAATTCTACGCGGAACGTAGCATTCGATAATGCTTCGGTGATGGTACCGTCTTGCTCAATGGCAGGTTGTTTTGACATAGGTTAGATCAGTGATTAGATGATCTGGGTTATATATTGATTTTTACTAATTGCAATCTCAATTTCACTGAATGAACTTAGGATTTCAGCTTTTCCTTCGGTAATAGCAATGGTATGTTCGAAATGAGCAGATGGCTTACGATCTTGAGTGATGATTGTCCAACCATCTTCCATTTGTCGTACATGACGAGATCCCATATTAATCATTGGTTCAATAGCGATTGCCATTCCTTTTTTTAACTGAGCCCCTGATCCACGTTTTCCATAATTAGGAACTTCTGGTTTCTCATGTAATTTTTTACCAATTCCATGACCTACTAATTCTCTAACTACACCATATCCTCTAGACTCAGCAAACTCCTGAACAGCAGAACTGATATCTCCTACTCTATTTCCACCTACTGCCTTTTCAATTCCGAATAACAGACTCTCCTTAGTGGCTTTCAAAAGATTTATCACATCTTCTGAAACATTTCCAATAGGAAAGGTGTATGCAGAGTCTCCATGATATCCATTCAGATAAACGCCACAATCGATTGAGACAACATCTCCGTCCTTTATGATTCGTTTTCCTGGGATACCATGAACAATTTCCTCATTTACAGAAATACATAAGCTGTTTTTATAACCGTGGTAACCTTTGAAAGAAGGTTCAGCTCCATGTTTTTTAATAAATGTTTCGGCAATCTCATCCAACTCTCCAGTAGTAATTCCTGGTTTAAGATGAGACGCTACTTCGGCAAGTGTTTTACCTACAAGCAAAGAACTAACTCTAATATTTTCAATCTCACTATCAGACTTGTACACTATTGAACCAGTGCTCATTACAATGCGTACTTATCTACTTATTTAAACAGCCGCACCTGCAGAGGTACGTCCTTTAATTCGACCTGACTTCATTAAGCCGTCGTAATGACGCATTAACAAGTGACTTTCAATCTGTTGCAGTGTGTCAAGAACAACACCTACAAGAATTAATAATGAAGTTCCCCCGAAAAACTGTGCAAAGTTAGTGTTAACTCCAGCAATTTTAGCGAAGGTTGGCATAATAGCAACAAAGGCAAGGAAGATAGATCCAGGCAATGTGATTTTAGACATTACATCATCAATAAACTCTGATGTTTTTCTTCCTGGCTTAACTCCTGGAATAAAACCACCATTCTTTTTCATATCATCTGCCATTTGACTAGGATTCACAGCAATAGCAGTATAGAAATAAGTAAATATAATAATTAGGGTTGCAAAGATAAAATTGTACCAGAAAGAATGGAAATCAGTTATGGAAGAAGCGAAGCCTTGCCAAGTTGCAGATTCTGGGAAGAACTGAGCAACATAAGCTGGTATGAACATAATTGCTTGAGCAAATACGATTGGCATTACACCTGCAGCATTAACTTTCAATGGGATATATTGACGAACACCGCCGTACTGTTTATTTCCAACTATTTTCTTTGCAAACTGAACAGGAATTTTTCTAGTTCCTTGAACGAGTAAGATAACTGAAACAACGATTGCGAAGAGTGCCACAATTTCTACTAAGAATAATACTAAACCACCGCCTTCATTTAAACGAGATAAAAACTCATCTCTTAAGCCAAATGGTAAGCGGGCTATGATACCAGTCATAATAATTAAAGAGATACCATTACCAATACCTCTCTCCGTGATTCTTTCACCTAACCACATGATAAACAATGTACCAGCAACTATGATAAATGTTGAGGTAACCATGAAAAATGCCGGAGAAATAATATCAGGTTGTGAATAGGCTATAATTGCACCAGGTGCTTGTGATCTTAAGTTAATCAAGTAACCAGGAGCTTGGAAAATAACCACAATAACAGTTAAGATACGAGTAACTTGATTGATTTTTTTACGACCACTTTCACCTTCTTTCTGTAGCTTTTGGAAATACGGAACTGCAATACCCAACAATTGAACAACAATTGAGGCAGAAATATAAGGCATAATACCCAAGGCAACGATGGATGCTTGGGAGAATGCTCCACCCGCAAACATATCCAACAAGCCTAAGATACCTGATGAAGTTTGGCTCTTCAAGCCAGCCAATTGAGTTGGATCAACACCAGGTAATACGATATGTGCTGCTAGTCGATAAACAAGCAAATACAACAAAGTATTCATGATTCGAGAGCGCAGGTCCTCGATCGTAAAAATATTGCGGATAGTTTGTATAAAGTTCTTCATAAACGATTATAGGGTTGTAACAGTACCACCCAAATTTTCGATTGCTTCTTTAGCAGCAGCGGAGAATCCATCTGCTGTAATGTTAATTTTAGTTTTTAATTCTCCACGACCCAATACTTTTACTAAGTCATTTTTAGAAGAGATACCACACTTAACAAAAACTTCCTTATTGAATTCAGTGATTGAATATTTATCAACGATAGCTTGCAATGCATCCAGATTTACTCCTGTGTATTCAAGACGGTTGATATTTTTAAATCCGAATTTAGGAAGACGGCGTTGAAGCGGCATTTGACCTCCTTCAAATCCGATACTACGGCTATAACCACTGTTTGATTGTGCTCCTTTGTGACCACGTGTAGATGTGCCACCGTGTCCAGAGCCTTGACCGCGCCCGATGCGTTTGCGGTTCTTAGTAGAATTACCTGCCGGTTTTAGATTACTCAAATCCATGATAAATATTTTTATTCCGTTGGATGTTTATAAATTATTTTTCTTCGACACTTACTAGATGACTTACTCTCGCAACCATTCCACGAACTTGGGGAGTTGGATTCATTTCAACAGTTTTGTGCATTTTCAAACCTAAAGCTTTCAAAGTACGCTTTTGTACTTCTGTGCGATCGATTCCACTTTTCACTTGAGTGATATATATTTTAGACATGATCTTACGAGGTTGTTAAATTGATTAACCGTTGAATACTTTAGAGATATCTACTCCACGTTGTTCAGCAACAGCTCTTGCATCACGCATCTTCATTAAAGCATCAATAGTTGCTTTAACAACATTATGTGGGTTAGATGAACCTTTAGATTTAGCAAGTACGTCGGTAACACCAACACTTTCTAATACTGCACGCATTGCACCACCTGCAATTACTCCAGTTCCTGGGGCTGCTGGCTTCAAGAATACACGAGCACCGCTAAATTTTCCCTCTTGTTCATGAGGTACGGTTCCTTTACGAAGTGGAATTCGTACTAGATTCTTCTTAGCGTCATCGATAGCTTTAGTTACTGCATCAGAAACCTCTTTTGCTTTACCTAAACCATGTCCAACTACACCAGTTTCATCACCTACCACTACAATCGCAGCAAAAGCAAAGGCACGACCACCTTTTGTAACTTTTGTTACTCTGTTAACTGCTACCAATCGGTCATGTAGTTCCGTATCGGTTGACTTTACGCGTTTACTGTTCTGAATCATTGAGAATATCTTAGATCAATCGGTTCTTTTAAAATTTAAGTCCTGCTTCTCTTGCACCTTCAGCAAGAGCTTTAACACGGCCATGGTACAGGTAACCACCACGGTCGAACACTATTTGATTAACTCCAGCAGCTATAGCTTTTTGAGCGATAATTTTACCCACGCTAACAGCTTGTTCTAATTTTGGAGATTTAGAATCTACTCCAGCCTCCTTAGAAGAAGCTGCTGCTATTGTATGACCAGTTAAGTCATCAATAAGTTGAGCATAGATTTCTTTATTACTTCTAAACACAGATAATCTCGGAGTTTCAGAAGTTCCATTCACGATTCTACGAATGCGGGAACGAATTTTATTACGGCGTACTAGTTTATGATCTTTCATGGTTGTTTAACCACTAAATTGTTTACAGTTTAATTATTTTTTAGATGCTGACTTACCTGCTTTACGACGTAAAACTTCGCCAACAAACTTGATACCTTTTCCTTTGTAAGGTTCAGGAGTACGCAATGAACGAATCTTTGCTGCTACTTGACCGATTAATTGCTTATCGTGACTTTCAAGAGTAATAATTGGATTTTGTCCTTTATCTTGACGAGTTGCAACTTTAATTTCGGTTGGTAGTTCAAAAACTACGTGGTGAGAGTAACCCAATACTAAGTCAAGAGTATTTCCTTGATTTGTTGCACGGTAACCTACCCCAACTAGTTCTTGTTCAATTTTAAATCCAGTTGAAACACCTTGAACCATATTGTTAATCAATGCACGGTATAAACCATGCATGGCACGATGACGCTTTTGTTCAGTGGCACGAGTCAATGTGACTTCACTACCTTCGATATTTAAGCTAATACCATCATCAATCTTTTGTGTTAAAGAACCTTTTGGACCTTTAACCGACACCACCGTGCCTTCAACAGAAATTTGTACTCCTGCTGGTACTTGTATTGGAAGTTTTCCTACGCGTGACATGTTTGATCGCTCGATTAAATATTAATACACATAACAAATTACTTCACCACCTACTTTTAGGTTTCTTGCCTCCTTATCAGTCATTAAGCCACGTGATGTTGATACGATTGCAATACCTAATCCGTTAATTACACGAGGTAAGCCATCAGCTTTAACATATTTACGTAAACCTGGGCGACTAACACGACGAATCGAAGTGATGGCAGGCAATTTGGAAACAGGATTATATTTCAAGGCGATTTTAATCAGACCTTGTTGATTTTCTGTTTCTTCAAATTTATAATTAGAAATAAACCCTTTATCGAAAAGGATTTTGGTAATCTCCTTCTTCAGGTTAGATGCCGGAACATCAACAATACGATGATTAGCCTTGGCCGCGTTGCGGATTCTGGTAAGGTAATCAGCTATAGGATCTGTATTCATGAAGTGATTTGTTCGAACTTAATAATTAAATAATTTTTTACCACGAAGATTTAGTTACTCCGGCAATCTTTCCTTCCAATGCTAGTTTTCTAAACATCACACGAGAGATCCCGAATTGACGCATATAACCTCTTGGACGACCTGTTAATTTACAACGGTTTCGCACACGACTTGGGCTTGCATTACGAGGTAGTTTTTGTAAACCCTCATAATCATTCGCTTCTTTTAGTGCTTTACGCTTTTCAGCATATTTTTCAACTGCACGAATACGCTTTAACTCGCGCGCTTTGATCGATTCTTTTGACATCGTTCGTTAGTATTATTTGTTCTGATTCTTAAATGGAATCCCGAATTCTTTTAATAATTCCATTGCTTCATTGTCTTTCGTAGCAGTGGTTACGAAGGTAATATCCATACCTTGGATTTTGTTCACTTTATCGATATCGATTTCAGGGAAGATAATTTGCTCAGTAACACCAAGCGTGTAGTTACCTCTACCATCAAAACCTTTATCATTCACACCACGGAAATCGCGGATACGAGGTAAAGAAACAGATACTAATCTATCTAAGAATTCGTACATTTTATCTCCTCTCAAAGTAACACGAACACCGATTGGAACACCAGCACGTAATTTAAAGTTAGAGATATCTTTCTTTGACTTAGTAGACACTGCTTTTTGACCAGTGATATTTGTCATTTCCGTAATTGCGAATTCGATTAATTTCTTATCAGAAACGGCATCACCCAAACCTTGGTTAATACAAATTTTTGTTAAGCGTGGAACTTGCATCACTGATTTATAAGTGAATTTACTTTGCAAATTCTTTACGATATCGCTACGATATTTTTCTTTTAAGCGTGGTTGGATTATCATGATTTAATCACCTCCCCTGATTTTTTAGCGAAACGCACTAACTTGCCATCGACCAATTTACGGCCAATACGAGTTGGTTTGCCAGATTTTGGATCAACAATCATCAATTTAGCAAGTCTCACAGGAGCTTCTTTCTTAATGATTCCACCTTGAGTATTTTGTGCATTTGGACGACTATGCTTAGTCACCATATTCACATTCTCAACGATTGCGGTGCGGCTTTCTGGAAGTACTTCAAGCACTTTACCTTGTTTGCCTTTGTTGTCTCCACTAATTACCTTCACAAGATCTCCCTTGCGAATGTTAAGTTTTGGTTGTTTGTTGTATTTACGTTCCATTTCTCAGAGCACCTCCGGGGCTAAGGATACTATCTTCATAAATTGTTTATCGCGTAATTCGCGTGCAACTGGTCCGAAAATACGAGTACCGCGCATTTCGTCTTGGTTGTTCAATAATACTACTGCGTTATCGTCGAAGCGAATGTAAGATCCATCGTTACGACGAACTTCCTTACTTACACGTACTACTACTGCTTTTGATACTGTACCTTTTTTTACATTACCAGAAGGCAATGCATGTTTTACAGTAACTACTATTTTATCTCCAAGCGATGCATAACGCTTGGCTGTTCCGCCTAGTACGCGGATACAAAGTACCTCTTTGGCACCACTATTATCGGCCACGATGAGCCTCGACTCTTGCTGTATCATTTTCTCAGTGCAGTTGCTTTATTATGAATTTCAATAAATGATGAAATCCATGAGTCTGGTTATTTCGCTTTTTCAAGGATTTGAACCATCGTCCAACGCTTGAGCTTGCTCAAGGGACGGGTTTCCATTATTTTTACTGTATCGCCTACACCACATTCGTTCTTATCATCATGAGCCATAAACTTCTTGGTCTTTTTAATGAATTTTCCGTACTTGGGGTGCTTCTCACGGCGTTCTACTGATACCACGATGCTTTTATTCATCTTGGTGCTAGTTACTAAGCCGATACGTTCTTTACGAAGCGCTCTTTCTTCCATGATCATCTTTAGAAGCTAATTATTTTTCTAACATGCGCTTGCGGAGTTCAGTCTCCAGGCGCGCAATTACCTTTCTCGAAGTTTTAAACTTCATTGGGTTTTCAATAGGAGATACTGCGTGTGAAATTTTCATTTTCACATAACCAGATCTTTCTCCCTTTATCTTTTCACGAATTTCATCCGTGGTAAGGTCTTTAACAATTGACTGTTTCATGCGTGTGAACTATTAAATTATGCTTCGTAATCGTTACGAACTACGAAACGTGTAGTTACCGGTAATTTCTGTGCTGCTAATCTCAAAGCTTCCTTTGCAATATCCATTGATACTCCTTCAGCTTCGAAAATCACTGTACCTGGCTTCACTGTAGCTACCCAATACTCAGGAGCTCCTTTACCTTTACCCATACGTACCTCTAGAGGCTTACGTGTAATTGGTTTGTCAGGGAATATACGAATCCAGATTTGACCCTCACGTTTCATGAAACGCGTTACTGCTACACGGGCTGCTTCAATTTGACGTGAAGTTACCCAACATGTCTCAAGTGATTTTATTCCAAAAGATCCGAAAGCTAATGATGTTCCACGCGTCGCAACGCCTTTAGGCACCATTTTATGTTGTTTACGGAACTTGCTCTTTTTTTGGCTGTAACATGACTGTTTTTTTACTGGTGCTGTTAATGAATCAACAGCAATATTTTTACTTATTATTTCTTAATCTCGGTTACCTTTATTGTTGTCACGGCTATCGCGGTTTCCACCTCTGCCACCTCTTCCTTTCGGACGATCAGGACGATCATTTCTGTCGTTTCTATCGCGACCACCACCTTTCGATGCTGTACTACTTGTACTTGCTGTTCCGATATTCGGAGCTAGATCTCTCTTTCCGTAAACTTCGCCTTTGCAAATCCAAACTTTAATTCCTATGATTCCATAAGTAGTGTGTGCTTCTGCTAATGCATAATCGATATCAGCTCTGAAAGTATGAAGAGGAACGCGTCCATCTTTATATTGCTCAGATCTTGCGATCTCTGCTCCACCTAATCTACCAGAACAAAGGATCTTTATTCCTTCTCCACCTACTCTCATTGTTGATGCTACCGATTGTTTCATTGCACGACGGAAAGAAATCCTTGCTTCCAATTGGCGAGCAATTCCATCAGCAACTAACTGAGCGTCTAATTCTGGGCGTTTTATTTCGTAGATGTTGATTTGAACATCCTTCTTTGTAAGCTTCTTAAGCTCTTCTTTCAATTTATCAACCTCAGCACCACCTTTCCCGATTACAATACCAGGGCGAGCAGTATGAATTGTTACAGTTACTAACTTGAGTGTTCTTTCAATAACAATTTTTGAAATTCCACCTTTAGAAAGACGGGCTAGAAGATAAGCGCGGATTTTCTCGTCCTCTACTAATTTTTCGGAATAGTTTTTTCCTCCGAACCAGTTAGAGTCCCAGCCACGAATAATTCCTAAACGATTACCGATTGGATGTGCTTTTTGTCCCATTAGGGTATGATCAGTTTGTAGTAGTTGATTCTTTTGTTTCTTTCTTTACTGCCTTTGTATCGACAATTAGCGTTACGTGGTTAGAGCGTTTACGAACTCTGTATCCTCTTCCTTGTGGCGCTGGACGCATACGCTTTAGCATACGACCACCATCAACATGAACTTCCTTAACCACTAACTCTTGTTCTTCAATTTTCAAGCTTTCATTCTTTGCTTGCCAATTAGACAATGCAGACAATAAAAGTTTCTCTAAACGAACTGAAGCCTCTTTGGTAGAGAATCGTAGCATAGCTAATGCTGTGTCTACTTTCTTACCTCTGATCATGTCTGCAACTAAACGCATTTTGCGTGGAGAAGTAGGACATTCATTCAATTTAGCAAATGCAACTGTTTTTAATTCAGCTTTTCTTGCTTCGGATGCGTTACGTTTTCTAGCTCCCATTTCTTATTTCTTGTTTTTACCACCAGAGTGACCTCTGAATGTGCGGGTTGGGGCAAATTCTCCTAACTTATGTCCTACCATGTTTTCAGTAACATATACTGGAATAAACTTATTTCCATTATGCACTGCGAACGTGTGGTTAACGAACTCAGGTGATATCATCGAGCGGCGTGACCATGTTTTAATCACACCTTTTTTTCCTCCTTCATTAATCGCGTTTACTTTTTTCTCGAGATTAATGTCGATGTAAGGACCTTTTTTTAGCGAACGGCTCATGTTTTATATGTTCTTGTAATCTGTAATCAGTATTTCAATTACTTCTTACGACGTTCCAATATGTACTTATTTGATGTATTACTTTTCTTACGAGTCTTGTAGCCTTTAGCTAATAGACCTTTGCGTGAACGTGGATGACCTCCAGATGCACGACCTTCACCTCCACCCATTGGGTGATCAACTGGATTCATCGCAACACCTCTCACTCTAGGTCTTCTACCTAACCAACGGTTTCTGCCCGCTTTACCTGCACTAATTTTATTATGATCAGCATTTGATAAAGAACCAATGCTAGCCATACAAGTCGTCAAAATCATTCTTGTTTCTCCAGAAGGCATTTTGATAACTGCATATTTTCCTTCACGAGCTGCAAGTTGACCATAAGTTCCTGCGCTTCTTGCAATCTTCCCACCTTGACCAGGTCTTAATTCGATATTATGAACGATAGTTCCTAATGGAATATCTTTTAATGGCATTGAATTACCAACTTCTGGTGCAGCAGTTGAACCTGAAAGGATTGTTTGACCAACCTTCAAACCATTCGGAGATAAGATATATCTCTTTTCACCATCAGCATAATGCACTAATGCGATAAATGCTGTACGGTTTGGATCATATTCAATACTGATTACCTTTCCTGGTACATCATTCTTATCTCTTTTGAAATCAATGATACGGTACATCTTACGGTGACCTCCGCCAATATAGCGCATTGTCATTTTTCCGCTGTGATTTCTACCTCCCGAATTCTTTAATGCTACCATCAAAGTTTTTTCAGGCTCATTGGATGTCAACTCTGCGTAATCGTTTTTTACTGCGTGACGCTGTCCTGGCGTCATCGGGCGAATTTTTCTTGTTCCCATTGCTCTAGTTCTGAAATGGATTAAATATTACTGAAGAAATCAATTGTTTCGCCACTCTTAAGCGTGATGATTGCCTTTTTGAAACTTGGCTTATGACCAGATACAACTCCACCCTTGGTATTGCGTGATCTTGCTTTACCTCTGTAGGTCATCGTATTTACCGACTCAACGTTCACTCCATACATCGCTTCTACTGCAATTGCAATATCAATTTTGTTTGCACGCTTGTCGACTATAAAACCGTAACGAGGTTGCTTCTCGGTAATTCGGTTCATTTTTTCGGTAACTACCGGTTTCTTCAGAATTTCCATTTCTATTATTCTATTGGTTTATCGTGCCAATGCACTTAGGTAATTTAGACTGAGAATCTTGTGGTAATTTTTTCCAACAATCCGGAAATTATTTCCACAGAATCGTGATTATTTAAGTAATGTGCTTTCGATAATCGGCAGAGAACTCTCTGTTACAATAATGCTTTGAGCATTAAGAATATCGTAAGTATTTAAATCTGAGGCTATTGTAATTTTATTGCGCTCCAAATTTCGGGACGACAAATATACGTTTTTATTCGATGCGGGAAGCACAAATAACGTTTTTTTGTTGTCTGTTGCTAAATTTTTGATCAAAGAAAGCATGTTGCTTGTCTTCGGTGTCTCAAAATTGAAGTCTTCAATAACAGTAATATTGTTTGCTTTCGCCTTGTAAGACAAAGCTGAAAGACGTGCAAGACGCTTTAACTTCTTATTTAAGCTAAAAGTATAATTACGTGGACGAGGTCCGAATACTCTACCTCCACCAACGAACAATGGAGACTTCATTGAACCTGCACGAGCACCACCCGTTCCTTTTTGACGCTTTAACTTTTTAGTTGTAGCAGCTACTTCATTTCTTTCTTTAGACTTGTGCGTACCTTGACGTTGATTTGCCAAGTACTGTTTTACGTCTAAATAGATTGCATGATCATTTGGCTCGATACCAAATACACCAGTATTAAGGCTTGCTTTGCGGCCAGTCTCTTTTCCAGAGATATTATATATAGATAACTCCATGATTATTTCAGTACCGTTACGAATGAACCTTTATGACCCGGGATTGCACCTTTTATAAGTAGCAAATTTTGCTCCGGAAGAACTTTTACTATTTCAAGGTTAGAAACTTTAACTCTAACATTTCCTAAATGGCCAGCCATACGCATTCCTGGCATAACCCTAGAAGGCCATGAAGAAGCTCCCAATGAACCTGGTGCTCTCAAACGATCATGCTGACCGTGAGTAGTTCCACCAACTCCACCGAAGTTATGTCTCTTAATTACTCCTTGAAATCCTTTACCTTTTGATGTACCAACAACCTCGCACAAATCACCAGCTGAAAATATGGTGCAGTTGATTAAATCGCCAAGGTTATGATTTTCTTCGAATTGATCGAATTCAATCACCTTGCGCTTAGGTGTTGTACCTGCTTTCTTAAAATGTCCCACCATTGGAGATGGGGTGTTTTTCTCTTTCTTTTCTGAGAAAGATAACTGTACAGCATTGTAGCCGTCAGTTTCGACAGTTTTAACCTGTGTAACAACACAGGGGCCAGCCTCAACTACGGTGCATGGGATGTTATTTCCCTCTGCATCGAAGATGCTCGTCATGCCGACTTTTTTTCCGATGATACCTGCCATCTTAACTAATTTTAGTTGTTTTGGTCTTAATAATTATATATTATGAAATCCAACCTTTGGATTCCCTTTTTTTAAATCGGTTTGTTATGCAAAGAACGTTCGGTAGCTATTTTTACCGCAATAACATAAACTCAATTCACTCGTATTCGTACTCGTACTTTATAACTAAACTTTGATTTCAACCTCTACTCCACTTGGTAATTCAAGCTTCATCAGCGCATCAACTGTTTTTGCTGTAGAACTATAAATATCCAACATACGCTTGTATGAACAAAGTTGGAACTGCTCACGAGCCTTCTTATTTACGTGCGGCGAACGAAGTACCGTGTAGATTTTCTTCTCCGTTGGAAGAGGAATTGGTCCACTTACGATTGCACCTGTAGGCTTTACTGTCTTCACAATCTTCTCAGCCGACTTATCTACTAGATTGTAGTCGTATGATTTTAGCTTAATTCTGATTCTTTGGCTCATATTGTTTTTTGTAAGAACGATCAACTATTAAATTGAAAACTAATTTTAAACTTTCTCTGCAGCTGCTTTACCTTTTGATTTTGCAACTACTTCTTCAGCGATATTTCTTGGAGCTTCTGCGAAGTGCGAGAATTCCATTGTAGACGCTGCTCTTCCTGAAGTGATCGTACGTAATACTGTTACGTAACCAAACATTTCTGAAAGTGGAACTTTAGCTTTGATAACTTGAGCTCCATTACGAGAATCCATTCCTTCCATTTGACCACGACGACGGTTCAAGTCACCTACTACGTCACCCATGTTTTGCTCTGGAGTAATAACCTCTAACTTCATGATTGGCTCAAGAAGAATCGGTTTCGCTTTTGGCAATGCTTCACGGAATGCCGTTTTAGCACAAATTTCGAATGATAATGAGTCAGAGTCGACGTTATGGTATGAACCATCCACCAAACGAATCTTCATTGATTGCATTTGGAATCCACCCAATACACCATTAACCATGGCAGCGCGGAAACCTTTCTCAACCGCTGGGATAAATTCACGAGGAATATTACCACCAGTAATTTCATTCACAAACTGTAAACCACCATTTTTGTCAGTAGTTTCGAAATCAGCGTCGGCAGGAGAAACGAAGAATTTAATATCTGCGAATTTACCACGACCACCCGTTTGCTTCTTATAAACTTCACGGTGCTCGTAAGTACCTGTGATTGCTTCTTTGTAATTTACTTGAGGAGCTCCTTGATTTACTTCTACCTTAAACTCACGGCGAAGACGATCTACGATAATTTCAAGGTGTAACTCTCCCATTCCACTGATGATTGTTTGACCAGAATCTTCATCTGATTTCACACGGAAAGTTGGATCTTCTTCAGATAACTTACCTAAAGCTACTCCTAACTTATCCATATCAGCTTGAGCTTTTGGCTCGATAGCTAATCCGATTACTGGCTCAGGGAAATTCATCGCTTCCAAGATGATAGGTGCATTTTCAGCACATAATGTATCACCCGTTTTGATGTCTTTAAAACCTACTGCAGCACCGATATCACCAGCCTCAATGTATGGAATTTGATTTTGCTTATTTGCATGCATCTGGAAGATACGAGAAATACGTTCTTTATTTCCAGAGCGAGTATTTAATACATAAGAACCAGCTTCTAATTTACCAGCATAGCAACGGAAATATGCTAAACGACCAACATAAGGGTCAGTAGCAATTTTAAATGCTAAAGAAGTGAATGGTTCAGTAACTGATGGCTGACGAGAAACTTCTTCACCCGTATCAGGATTTGTTCCTTTAATGCTTTCTTTATCCATTGGAGAAGGCATTAATTCCATTACATAATCCAACATTGTTTGAACACCTTTGTTCTTAAATGCAGATCCACATAACATTGGAACTACTTTATTCGCTACACAAGCAGCACGAAGAGCAGTAAGAATTTCCTTCTCAGTAATTGAGTTTGGATCTTCAAAATACTTCTCCATTAGTTTGTCATCAAATTCAGCAATTGATTCAAGAAGTTTCTCTCTCCACTCTTTTGCTTCTTCAACCATGTCTTCAGGAACTGGGATAACTTGGAAAGTCATACCTTGATCTGCATCATTCCAGATGATACCACGGTTATTGATTAAGTCAACAACACCTTTAAAAGTTTCTTCTGCACCAATTGGTAATTGCAAAGGAAGAGGGTTACCACCTAATACTTCTTTAACTTGCTTAACAACATTTAAAAAGTCAGCTCCTGCACGATCCATTTTATTAACGAATCCTAAACGAGTAACATTGTAGTTGTTAGCTAAGCGCCAGTTTGTTTCAGATTGAGGCTCAACACCATCAACTGAGGAAAACAAGAAAACTAGACCATCTAATACACGTAAAGAACGGTTTACTTCAACCGTAAAATCTACGTGACCTGGTGTATCTATGATATTGATTTTATAGTTATTATCTCTATATTTCCAGAAACAAGTTGTTGCAGCAGAAGTGATTGTTATACCACGCTCTTGCTCTTGAACCATCCAGTCCATAGTAGCAGCTCCATCGTGAACTTCACCAATCTTGTGATTCACACCTGTATAATAAAGGATACGCTCAGTTGTTGTGGTTTTACCAGCATCGATATGAGCAGCAATTCCAATATTTCTTACGAATCTTAAATCTTTAACGTCAGACATTGTTTCTTTTTCTAATCTTCTTTAATACTATATATTAAGCGCGGAAGTGAGAGAATGCTTTATTAGCATCAGCCATTCTGTGCGTATCATCTTTCTTCTTCACAGAAGCACCTTCACCTTTTGCAGCCGCAATGATTTCACCTGCAAGTTTATCCGCCATCGTCTTTTCGTTACGCTTACGGCAATATAAAATCATCCATTTAATACCTACAGAAATCTTGCGATCAGGGCGAACTTCTGTTGGAATTTGGAAAGTAGCACCACCTACACGGCGGCTTTTTACTTCAACTGAAGGCATCACATTATTTAGTGCTGTTCTCCAAGTCTCTAATCCATTTTCCTTAGTACGAGCTTCTACTTTATCTAAAGCGTCGTAGAATATTTTAAATCCTACTCCTTTTTTCCCTTCGTACATTAAATTATTTACGAAACGTGTTACTAATGGATCATTGAATTTTGGATCCGGTAATAAGATTCGTTTTTTAGGTTTTGACTTCCTCATTTTATTTGATCGCTATCGAAATAAATCGTTGATTACTTAATTATTTTTTCTTGCCTTTAGCTGCTGCTGCTGCTGGTTGACCTGGTTTAGGACGCTTAGTTCCGTATTTAGAACGACGCTGATTACGACCATCAACACCACTTGTATCTAAAGCACCACGAATGATGTGGTAACGTACTCCTGGTAAATCCTTAACACGACCACCACGAATCATTACGATTGAGTGTTCCTGTAAATTATGACCTTCTCCGGGAATGTAAGCAGTAACTTCAAATCCGTTAGTTAAACGAACACGGGCTACCTTACGCATTGCTGAATTAGGCTTCTTTGGGGTTGTAGTATATACACGGGTACAAACTCCTCTTCTTTGAGGACATGATACAAGAGCTGGTGATTTGCTCTTGTCGATCAGCTTTTCGCGACCCTTACGTACCAATTGCTGGATTGTAGGCATTCTTGCAGTAATTTTCTTTTTCTAAATCAATCAATTAAACACACTATACCC
>Ga0138292_1021913_pt1 | contig 16604 bp, 16 predicted proteins | sample S_140709_E_mt_FD_106913 | JGI IMG/M metagenome (GOLD analysis project Ga0138292, IMG submission 106913) | Freshwater microbial communities from Lake Simoncouche, Canada - S_140709_E_mt (Metagenome Metatranscriptome) | ecosystem: Environmental > Aquatic > Freshwater > Lake | place: Canada: Quebec... | reverse complement strand
CTAATTATACTCATTATGCAGTCCAATCAATTAGATTATTTACCGATACTAATGCAAGCTGGTTTAGCTCTAGGTTTTGTTGTGTTAACAATAGTTGGTTCTAGCTTTCTAGGACCTAAAAGACACTCCGCAAACAAAGATAAAAACTTCGAGTGTGGTATTGAATCTGTTGGTAATGCCCGAATTCCTTTTTCAGTAAAATATTTCTTAGTAGCTATCCTTTTTGTACTTTTTGATGTGGAAGTGATTTTCCTTTATCCTTGGGCGATTAATTTTAAAGCTTTAGGGATGGAGGGTATGATCAAGATGGTTATTTTTATGATGTTGCTTTTGGTTGGTTTCTTCTATATAATTAAGAAGAAAGCTCTAGAATGGGAATAAAAAACAATTGTTATGAGTGAAATAAAAACAAATATGGTTGCTCCACCAGAAGGAGTTGTTGGAGAAGGTTTCTTCGCTACCAAGCTTAACGATGTAGTTGGATTGGCTCGCGCTAATTCGCTTTGGCCATTGCCTTTCGCCACCTCTTGTTGCGGAATTGAGTTTATGGCAACCATGGCTTCGCATTATGACCTAGCTCGTTTCGGTTCAGAAAGAGTTAGTTTTTCTCCTCGTCAAGCGGATATGTTGATGGTAATGGGAACTATTTCAAAGAAAATGGCGCCTATTTTACGTCAAGTTTACGAACAAATGTCAGAACCTCGTTGGGTAATTGCCGTTGGCGCTTGTGCTTCATCAGGAGGTGTCTTTGATACTTATTCTGTTTTACAAGGGATTGACAAAGTAATTCCTGTAGATGTATACGTTCCAGGTTGTCCGCCCAGACCAGAACAGATTGTTGATGGCGTGATGCGATTGCAGGATATAGTGAGAAGTGAATCGGTGCGCAGAAGAAGTTCTCCAGAATATAAAGAATTATTAGCTTCTTATAATCTTTAATATGGCTTTAGAAAACGCAATTATACAAGAAAAATTAACTCAAAAATTTGGGGGCAAAGTACTGAATTTTGGAATGAGTAAAGATATTTTTTCTTTTGAAGCTACTCCAGATGCCATTCACGAAGTCATTCGAACTTTGAAAGTGGACGAAGAATTTAACTTTCATTTTCTAACTGACTTATGTGGTATTCACTATCCTGATAATGATGAAAATCACCAATTTGCTGTGGTGTATCACTTGCACAATTGGGTTGAAAACGCTAGAATAAGAATAACTACTTATTTATCAGGTGAAAATCCTGAAGTGAACACAATTACAGATTTATTTCTCACTTCCAATTGGATGGAGAGAGAAACTTGGGATTTTTACGGAATAAATTTCAAAGGACATCCACAGTTAAAACGGATTTTAAATATGGACGAAATGATTTCTCACCCGATGCGAAAAGAATTTCCAATGGAAGATAGCGGAAGAACCGACAAAGACGATCGTTTCTTTGGAAGAACTGCGCAAAAGTTATAAAACAAAATAAATAATTCAACATTATAAAATGTCAGACTTATTATTATTACCAGAGCATCGATATGCCAAAATAATTGAACAAACGCGCAACGAAGACGGAAGCGAACTCTCAATATTAAATCTTGGGCCAACACATCCAGCAACCCATGGTATTTTCCAAAATATTCTATTGATGGATGGAGAAAGAATTTTGGATGCTGAACCTACTATTGGTTATATTCATCGTGCTTTTGAAAAAATTGCCGAAAACCGCCCTTTTTACCAAGTAAATGTGTTGACAGACCGAATGAACTACTGTTCTTCTCCTATCAATAACATGGCTTGGTGGATGACCGTGGAAAAATTATTGGATATTGAAGTACCCAAACGTGCTCAATATTTAAGGGTTATCGTGATGGAATTAGCAAGAATAACGGACCACTTAATTTGTAATTCAATCCTTGGTGTTGATACTGGAGCTTATACAGGTTTTCTTTATGTATTTCAATTCAGAGAAAAAATCTACGAAATCTACGAAGAGATTTGTGGCGCTCGTTTAACAACCAATATGGGAAGAATTGGTGGTTTCGAAAGAGAATGGTCACCAAAAGCTTTTGAATTATTGAATACGTTCCTTGAAGAATTTCCAGTGTGTTGGAAAGAATTCGAAAACCTTTTTGAAAGAAACAGAATTTTTATCGATAGAACCGTAAATGTAGGTCCAATAACTGCCGAAAAAGCTATGGCTTATGGATTTACTGGTCCAAATTTACGTGCCGCCGGAATTGATTACGACGTTCGTGTGGCGCAACCTTATTCTTCTTATGAAGATTTTGATTTCATTGTTCCCGTTGGAAAATCTGGAGATACGTATGACCGCTTTTGTGTACGTAATGCCGAAGTTTGGGAAAGTTTAAGTATCATTCGTCAGGCATTAGCCAAATTGCCAGAAGGACCGATTCATGCTGACGTTCCCGATTATTATTTACCTCCAAAAGAAGATGTCTATAATAATATGGAAAGCTTAATTTATCACTTCAAAATTGTGATGGGTGAAGTTCCAGTCCCTGTGGCAGAAATTTATCATGCGGTAGAAGGCGGAAACGGAGAATTAGGATTTTATTTAGTTACCGACGGAAGTAGAACACCATACCGTTTACATTTCAGAAGACCTTGTTTTATTTATTACCAAGCGTATCCAGAAATGATAAAAGGTGCCATGCTTTCTGATGCTATCGTAATATTATCAAGTCTAAATGTAATTGCAGGGGAATTAGACGCATAATTAATGTATAATGTATATTGAAAAAAATGTATAATAATAAAAGTATAATGTAAAAATTTGAAAAACAATATACAATCTACATTATACAATATACAATCAAAATAATGGAAAGAACACACATCAAACAAGAAATAAATATCACCGATGATTTGATGACTCGCATCAATGAACTAATCAGTCATTATCCAAAAGGAAAACAAAAATCCGCTTTGTTGCCTGTTTTACATGAAGTTCAGGATGCTCACGACAATTGGTTGAGTATCGAATTGCAAAACAAAGTGGCCGAGATTTTAGAAATATTGCCTATCGAAGTCTATGAAGTGGTAACATTTTATACGATGTACAACCAAAGACCAATTGGAAAATACATGTTCGAGTTCTGTCAAACCGCAGCTTGTTGTCAAAACGGCGTGGAAGATTTAATGGATTACACTTGTTCAAAATTGGGCGTTGGCATTGGAGAACCAACAGCTGACGGACTTTTTGAAGTGAGAGGCGTTGAATGTCTTGGAGCTTGCGGCTATGCCCCAATGATGCAACTAGGTGATTTCTATCAAGAACATTTGACCAAAGAAAAAGTAGACCAGCTCATCGCTGATTGCAAAGACGGAAAAATCACTTTACACGATAAATAATATCATGGCAAGAAAAATATTATTAGACAAAATAAACGTTCCAGGGATTAAGGGCTATGAAGTATACCGAAAAGAAGGTGGTTATGCTTCTGTAGAAAAAGCGTTGAAAAAAATGACTCCAGACGAGGTAGTTGAAGAAGTAAAAACTTCAGGACTTCGTGGACGTGGTGGTGCGGGTTTTCCTGCCGGAATGAAATGGAGTTTTATCGATAAAAAATCGGGGAATCCAAGACATTTAGTATGCAACGCTGACGAATCGGAACCGGGAACTTTCAAAGATCGATATTTGATGGAATACATTCCACATCTTTTAATAGAAGGAATGATTACCTCGAGTTATGCTTTGGGTGCTAACCTATCCTACATCTATATTCGTGGTGAATACATGTGGGTGTACAAAATTTTAGAAAAAGCAATCGCCGAAGCAAAAGCTGCGGGTTGGTTAGGAAAAAATATTTTAGGTTCGGGCTACGATTTAGAATTATATGTTCAAATTGGTGGTGGCGCATACATTTGTGGAGAAGAAACCGCTTTGCTAGAAAGTTTAGAAGGAAAACGCGGCAACCCAAGATTAAAACCACCATTTCCTGCTGTGAAAGGGCTTTGGCAAAATCCAACCGTGGTAAATAATGTTGAAACAATTGCCGCTGTGCCATGGATAGTAAACAATTCTGGTGCTGATTATGCTGCTATCGGAATAGGTCGTTCAACGGGAACAAAATTAATTTCGGCTTCTGGAAACATCAAAAATCAAGGGGTTTTCGAAATCGAATTAGGTGTTTCTGTTTATGAATTCATGAATTCCGATGAATATTGTGGAGGAATGCAAACGGATAGACCATTGAAAGCATTGGTTCCAGGAGGAAGTTCGGTCCCTATTTTACCAGCCCATTTAATCTATAAAACCGCTACGGGTGAAGACCGCTTGATGACTTACGAAAGTTTATCAGATGGTGGTTTTGCAACAGGTTCTATGCTGGGTTCAGGAGGTTTTATTGTTTATGATGACCGAGCATGTATCGTTAGAAATACTTGGAATTTTGCACGTTTTTACCACCATGAAAGTTGTGGACAGTGCACACCATGCCGCGAGGGAACAGGTTGGTTAGAAAAAGTATTGTGGAGAATCGAAAACGGACAAGGACGCGAAGAAGACATTGATTTGTTGTGGAGCATTCAATCAAAAATCGAAGGAAACACGATTTGTCCTCTAGGTGATGCGGCTTCATGGCCAGTGGCTGCGGCAATTCGTCATTTTAGAGACGAGTTTGAGTACCATATTCGTTTTCCTGAAAAAGTAAAAAATAGAAATCATTTTGTTGCTGAACCTTTTGAAAAAGTGAAGGATTTAATAACAAAGCAAGAGGTTTAAAATAATATAAAGCAAATAGTTTGGGCATTTTTACCAACCATTTTCCCGCTTTTCGTTGCAATCTTTGCTTTTTTAAAGAAAAAAGCAAAGGATTTACACTACAATCGGGGCTAAAGAATAAACTTTAGGAATATTTGTAAAATTTATAAAAATAACATGGGACTTGTATATTCAAATATAACATTATCAAATCCAGTTATTAGTACTATTAAACCTATTGAAGTAGTAAGTTTGGTAGATACCGGAGCAACATATTTGTGCATTCCACAACATGTAGCTAACCAATTAGAGTTATCCGAATTGCAAAAAAGAGAAGTAACCCTTGCAGATGGTACATCACAAATAGTTCCTTATGTTGGGCCAATAAAAGTGTCTTTTGAAAATAGAATTTGCTTTGTAGGAGCAATGGTTTTAGGCGATCAATGTTTATTAGGAGCAATTCCTAGGGAAGATATGGATTTGGTTATTCATCCAAAATATTTTAAATTGAGCGTAAATCCTGCTTCTCCAAATATTGCAAGTGGAATGGCAAAGTAAATAATAGTATTAAAAAAGTTAGAAGTTGGAAGTTAGAAGTGAAAACACTTAAACTTTTAAAACTTTAAACTTTTAAACAAATAAAAAATGAAAGTAACCATAGACGGTCAAGAAATTGAAGTAGCACCAGGAACAACCATCCTACAAGCTGCTCGTATGATTGGTGGAGAATCAGTTCCACCAGCCATGTGCTATTATTCTAAACTAGAAGGAACTGGCGGCAAATGCCGTTGTTGTTTGGTGGATGTAACCAAAGGAAGCGAAGCCGATCCAAGACCAATGCCAAAATTGGTTGCGTCATGCGTAACAGGTTGTCAAGACGGAATGGAAGTAGCCAGCAAAGGTTCAGACCGCGTTTTTGAAGCTCGAAAAGCGGTAACCGAATTCCTTTTAATCAATCATCCATTGGATTGTCCCGTTTGTGATCAAGCTGGAGAATGTGATTTGCAAAATTTAAGTTTCGAACACGGAAAATTACAACAACGTTTCATTGAAGAGAAAAGAACTTTTGAACCAGAAAACATTGGAGATAAAATTCAATTGCACATGAATCGTTGCATCGTTTGTCAACGATGTGTGGAAGTTGCCGACCAATTAACCGATAAAAGAGTTCACGGCGTTTTAAATCGTGGTGATCATTCGCAAATTTCTACCTGTATATCAACAGCTATCGACAATGAGTTTTCTGGAAATATGATTGATGTTTGTCCTGTTGGCGCTTTGACTGATAAAACGTTCCGCTTCAAATCGAGAGTTTGGTTTAATAAACCGTTTAATGCTCACAGAAATTGTGACAAATGTTGCGGAAAAACTACCGTTTGGATGTTTGGCGACGAAATTCAGAGAGTAACAGCCCGTAAAGACGAATACCATGAAGTAGAAGAATTCATCTGTAACACCTGTCGTTTTGATAAAAAAGACGTTGCGGATTGGGTGATTGAAGGACCAAGAAAATTCGAGAAAGATTCAGTTATCAACCAAGGCAAATATTTTGGCAAAACCGATAAAGTAGTTATTGCTACCGAAAAAGGAATTCTTCAAGGTAGAGATATCGACCGTAAAAAAATCAGTATGGCCGAGATAGATTACAACGAAAAAATTGACGGTAACCCAGTAAACTCAAAACAAAATGGATAGTGCCTTTATTATAGAAAAGAGCGTTTTGATTGTGGTTGTTTTTGCCGTGACGATGCTAATGGCAATGTATTCCACATGGGCAGAACGCAAAGTAGCCGCTTTTCTTCAAGACAGAGTTGGGCCAAATCGTGCCGGTTGGGGTGGATTATTACAACCACTTGCCGATGGAATGAAACTATTTGCAAAAGAAGAATTTGAACCGAATACAAAAAATAAATTTCTTTTCTTTCTCGGGCCAGCCATTGCCATGAGTGCTGCTTTAATGACCAGTGCCGTAATTCCTTGGGGCGACAAATTAGAACTTTTTGGAAGAACAGTACAATTACAAGCAACGGATACCGATAGTGCTTTGTTATACATATTTGCCGTAGTTTCTATTGGTGTTTACGGAATCATGATTGGTGGTTGGGCATCAAACAATAAGTTCTCATTAATGGGTGCCGTTCGTGCCGCTTCGCAAATGGTTTCCTATGAAATCGCTATGGGATTATCGATGATTGCCTTGTTAATGATGACAGGAACTTTGAGTTTAAAAGAAATTTCAGCACAACAATATGGTTTTCATTGGAATGCTTTTTATCAACCCTTATCTTTTTTAATCTTCCTAATTTGTGCTTTTGCAGAAACTAACAGAACACCTTTCGATTTAGCAGAATGTGAGTCGGAGTTAATTGGTGGCTATCACACGGAGTATTCCTCGATGAAAATGGGATTTTATTTGTTTGCAGAATATGCTAATATGTTCATCTCGTCAACCATTATAGCTGTTTTATTCTTTGGTGGTTACAACTATCCAGGAATGGGTTGGGCTTTGGAACATTGGGGCGTTAATATTGCAAACGTTATAGGAATTGGAGCTTTATTTGCAAAATTATGTTTCTTCATCTTTTTCTTTATGTGGATTAGATGGACAATTCCACGTTTTAGATACGATCAATTGATGAATTTGGGGTGGAAGATTTTAATTCCACTATCCATTTTCAATATAATAATAACTGGAATTTGCCTTTTGGCATTTAAATAGGAATAGAAATTATGTCAGCATCGATACAAAGTATATCATTATCGGGTAGAAAAAAGCAAGTTTCCAACAAGGAAATGACTTTTTTTGAAAGAATGTACCTTATTGCCATTGTGAAAGGTCTGTTGATTACCATCAAACACTTTTTTAGAAAAAAGGCAACCATACAATATCCTGAACAAGTTAGAGAATTTAGTCCTGTTTATCGTGGACAACACATGTTGAAACGCGATGAACTAGGACGTGAAAACTGTACAGCTTGCGGCTTGTGTGCCCTGTCTTGTCCAGCGGAAGCGATTACCATGAAGGCAGCCGAACGTAAAAAAGGAGAAGAACATCTGTACCGCGAAGAAAAATATGCCGAAATCTATGAAATCAATATGTTGCGTTGTATTTTTTGCGGTTTGTGTGAAGAAGCTTGTCCGAAAGACGCTATTTATTTAACGCTTTCCAAAGAATTAGTTCCAGCAAATTATGAAAGAGAAGATTTCATTTTTGGGAAAGACAAATTGGTTATGCCTTTGGAAATGGCTATGAAAAATAACAACCAGCCAGCGTTAGCCGGGCTTAAAAACGTTAACTAATGTCGGCAATATTAATTACATTCTATTTTTTAGCTGCCATCACTTTGGCTACGGCGTTTTTAACTATTTACAGTAGAAATCCAATTCACAGTGCCATATATTTAGTACTGTGCTTTTTTTCGATTGCTGGGCATTACTTGCTTTTCAACGCACAGTTCTTAGCAATAGTTCATATTATAGTATATTCGGGTGCGATTATGGTACTTTTCCTTTTTACGATTATGTTGATGAATTTGAATAAGGAAGATGAAGTTCATAAACCTCGTATTACACGTCTTGGAGCTATAGTGGTTTTTATTGTAATAAGTGTCGTTTTGGTTACTATTTTCATCAATTCTAAAACCATCATGGGAGATTATGATACATCGGGTGAGGATTTTCAATCCATTAGAAAATTGGGAACCGTATTATTAAACGAATATACGGTACCATTCGAGTTTGCCTCTATCTTATTATTAGTAGCCATGATTGGTGTGGTTTTATTGTCTAAAAAAGAAAAAAATGAGAAAAAATAATGAATAATATTTTAAATGAAATAGGGATAGAAAACTACATTTTCCTTTCGGTGTTACTTTTTTGTATTGGGGTTTTTGGAGTTTTATATAGAAGAAACGCGATTATTGTATTCATGTCAATTGAGATTATGCTGAATGCTGTAAACCTTTTGTTTGTAGCTTTTTCAACCTATCATCAAGATGCAGAAGGACAAGTATTTGTATTCTTCTCAATGGCTGTTGCCGCTGCTGAAGTTGCTGTGGGCTTAGCCATTTTAGTATCGGTGTTCCGAAATATTGGTTCTATTGATATTGCTAATTTAAAAAACTTAAAAGGATAATCTGGAATGGAAAAAAACTTAGCTTTAGTATTACTCTTATCTCCATTTGCTGGATTTCTTTTCAATATTTTCTTTGGAAAAAAAGTTAGCAGAACCGTTTCTGGTACTATCGGAACATTGACTGTAGTGCTTTCATTTTTATTATCAATATGCTTTTTTGCCCAATTGTACCAAAACGGAAAACCATTCGAGATCTCTTTATTTGGTTGGATACAGGTTAGTAATTTTAAATTAGACTTTGGCATTTTATTAGACCAATTGTCCTTATTGTGGTTGTTATTCGTTACTGGGATTGGCTCGTTAATTCACCTCTACTCTATCAGCTACATGCATGATGACGAGAATATGCACAAGTTTTTTGCTTATTTGAATTTGTTCGTGTTTTTCATGATAACACTCGTTATCGGCAGCAACTTATTAGTTATGTTCATCGGTTGGGAAGGCGTTGGATTGTGTTCGTATTTGTTAATAGGATTTTGGTATAAAAACCAACCGTATAATGATGCTGCTAAGAAAGCTTTTATCATGAATCGTATTGGCGATTTAGGGTTTTTAATTGGGATTTTTATTATTGGAAATTTATTCTCAAGTTTAAATTACACTGAAATAAAACAAGCTATAACCACTGGTAATGAAAATTCAGCAATGCTTGGTCTTGCGGCTTTATGCCTTTTCATCGGAGCTTGTGGAAAATCAGCGCAATTACCGTTATACACTTGGTTACCCGATGCAATGGCAGGGCCAACTCCTGTTTCTGCCTTAATCCACGCAGCTACGATGGTAACGGCAGGTATTTTTATGGTAACGAGAATGAACTTCTTATTCGATTTAACTCCCGGAGTACAAAATATAATTGCCATTGTTGGTGCTGCTACTGCTTTAGTAGCTGCGTCTATTGGTTTATTACAAAATGATATTAAAAAGGTGTTGGCTTACTCTACGGTTTCACAATTGGGATTAATGTTCCTAGCTTTAGGATTGGGTGCTTATACTGTTGCTGTTTTTCACGTTATTACTCATGCGTTTTTCAAAGCGTGTTTGTTCTTAGGTTCAGGTTCTGTAATTCACGGATTGCATGGTGAGCAAGACATGCGAAAAATGGGAGGTTTGCGCAAAGCGATGCCTATCACATTCTGGACGATGATGATATCCACTTTAGCGATTGCTGGAATTTTCCCTTTTGCAGGATTTTGGTCGAAAGATGAAATCTTAATGGTGGCTTTTGAACACAATAAAATATTATGGATAGTTGCTTCGATTGCTTCTATAATGACCGCTTTTTATATGTTCCGATTGATGTATTTGACCTTCTTCAAAGAGTTTAGAGGGACCGAGGAACAAAAACACCACTTACACGAAAGCCCAAGTTTAATTACAATTCCATTAGTAATCTTAGCCACTTTAGCGTTAGTTGGTGGCGCCATTAATTTGCCCGGAAGCATGTGGTTGAACCATTTCATGGAACCCATTTTATCAGGGAAACATGAAGCACATCATCTTGGAACACAAGAGTTCATGTTGATGGGAATAGCATTAGCTGGTGCTTTGATTGGAATTATTTGGGCAAATGCCAAATACATCAAACAGGCATTTGTTCCCAAAGAAGATTCTGAAATTGTTGGTTTTAATAAAACGATTTACAATAAATATTATGTAGACGAATTTTATACGTTTTTAATTGTAAGGCCAGTCAACAGTTTGGCTAATTTCTTTAGAACAACCTTAGAACCTGCATTAGGAAAAGTAGTTTTTAGTTTCGGAACATTGGCTAACGGAATTGGAACTCAAGGAAAAAAATTACATACAGGAAGTATCGGTTTGTATTTGTTTGTATTTGTGATTGGCATTGTTGCCATAATAACCTATTTATTTATAGCTCAATAATTATTACATTATGGATGTAACTTCTATATTATTTATTCTTCTCGTTGGTGCGATTGTAACATTTTTAGTTGGAGATAAATTGGCTTCTAAAGTTGCCTTACTATTCAGTTTAAGTGCTTTCGGTTTCTCTTTATATTTACTAAATATATTCATTCAAGGAGTCAACATCAGTTATATTTCCAGTTGGATTGAAATGCCAAAAGTTGCTCTTGCGTTTAAAGCTGACGGATTATCCATGGCAATGGTATTATTGACTTCTTCTTTAACACCTTTAATTATATTCTCGTCTTTTGGAAATTCATTCACCAATGCTAAAAACTTCTATGCTTTAGTACTATTCATGTCTTTTGCAATGACCGGAACTTTCTTAGCTGCTGATGGTTTATTATATTATGTTTTCTGGGAATTAGCTTTGATTCCAATTTATTTTATTTCACTTATTTGGGGTAATGGTGATTCGGAAGAGCGTAAAAAAGCAATTGTGAAGTTCTTTATTTATACTTTAGCGGGTTCCTTATTCATGCTTATAGGGTTTGCCTATTTATATACAAAAGCAAATAGCTTCCTCCTAGAAGACTTATACGAGTTAGAATTATCATCTACGGAACAAGGCTACATTTTCTTTGCTTTCTTTTTAGCGTATGCTATCAAAATTCCAATAATTCCATTCCATACATGGCAGGCAAAAGTATATCAAAAAGCACCAACTGTTGGCACAATGCTTTTATCAGGTATAATGCTTAAAATGGGATTGTATAGTGTAATTCGTTGGCAATTACCTATTGCACCGGCTGTCGCTAAAACCTATATGCCAATCTTAATCGGATTGAGTATTGCGGGTGTAATTTATGGTTCGATTGTGGCGTTGAGTCAAAAGGATTTAAAAAAACTATTGGCCTATTCTTCTCTGGCTCACGTTGGCTTAATTGCTGCTGGTTGTTATACTTTAACGCTCGACGGATTAAGCGGTGCTGTTTGTCAAATGATCGCTCACGGATTTGTGATTGTTGGTTTATTCTTTGCAGCTGAAATTATATATAGAAGATATGAAACCCGAACCATATCAGAAATGGGTGGCATTCGTTCACAAACATCAAAATTTTCTTCGATGTTTATGATATTGGTATTAGCTTCAGTGGCATTACCTGGAACTTTTAACTTTGTGGGTGAATTTACCGTATTGTATAGCTTAAGTCAAGTTAACCTTTGGTATGCGGTTTTAGGTGGAACCACAATTATTTTAGGCGCTTATTATATGCTAAAAATGTTTCAAAACTCTATGTTAGGAGAAACCAATTCGAAAGTATTTTCAGAGGTTACTAACCATGAAGCGATTACACTAATTGCCATCATTTCCTTTCTATTGTTCTTCGGATTGTATCCAAAACCGATTGTAGATTTCGTTACACCGAGCTTAAAAGAAATTTTATCAAATATTAACTAAGTCCAAAAAATGAATACATTAATTGCCATATCAGGTTTAGGTATTTTTTGCCTTATCGCTGAAATCTTTAATTTAAGAAAACTACTTGTTCCAGTTGCTGTATTGGGACTTTTAGCCATTCTTGGACTTACTATTTCTGAATTCAACTCACCCGCTTCATTTTATAACAATATGATTGTTGTAAATAAATTTTCGGTAGCTTTTTCAAGTTTATTCATTATACTAACTATTTTATTAATAGTATTGAGTGGCGATTTTTATAAAGAGCATCCCACAAAAATATCCGATTTTATAGCCATTAAAATTTTCCTTTTGTCTGGTGCTGTTGCGATGGTTTCATTTGGAAACTTAGCTATGTTCTTCTTAGGAATTGAAGTACTTTCAATCTCTCTTTATGTTTTGGCCGCTAGCCGTAGATTGGATATTAAAAGTAATGAAGCCGGAATGAAATATTTCTTAATGGGTTCGTTCGCTTCTGGTATTATTTTATTCGGAATTTGTTTGGTGTATGGAGCTACAGGATATTTTGACATGTCAGAAATCTATGATTTAGCACAAGGTGCTGGATTACCTGTTTGGTTTCCGATTGGGATAACCTTAATCATCATCGGAATGTTATTTAAAATTGCTGCTGCACCTTTCCACTTTTGGGCTCCCGATGTATATGAAGGTTCTCCATCATTGACCACAGCAACGATGAGTACCTTGGCAAAGGTTGTTGCCATGGCTACACTATATAAACTATTGAGTGGCTTAACTAACTTATCGCCTAAAGTAGAATTATTGATTGTGATTATTTCAATTATTTCGATGACTGTTGGTAATATTATGGCTTTACGTCAAAAAAATGTAAAAAGAATGTTGGCTTTTTCTGGTGTTTCGCATGCAGGGTTTATGGTTATGGCATTGTTGAGCATGTCTACAGCAGCTTCAACTTTATTATATTATACTACTGCCTATGCTTTGGCCGGAATTGCCTCATTTGCCGTAATTATTTATGTTACTAAAAACAAAGACAACGAAGATATTTCAAACTTTAACGGACTCGGAAAAAACAATCCTCTTTTGGCTGCAGTTTTAACGGCATCTCTTTTATCTATGGCGGGAATCCCTATTTTTTCGGGTTTCTTTGCTAAGTTTATGCTGTTTGAGCAAACCATAAAAGCGGGTTATTTAGTGGTTGTCGTTGCCGCAGTAATCAACTCAATTATTAGTGTGGGGTATTACTTTAAATTGATTTTGGCGATGTACACCAAAGACGCATCAGAAGAGAAACAAGCAGTTTCATTTGTTTATTATGTTGTTGCGGTTCTTGCAATCTTACTCAATATCATTTTAGGTATTTATCCAACATTCGTCACCCATTTATTGAGCTAAAAATATTTTGCTTTTTAGGTTCCCAATCTATTTGAAATCATAAAATGAAGTATACTTTTTTACCAAATACTGACCTTAAAGTTAGTAAATTTTGTCTGGGCACTATGACTTTTGGAGAACAAAACTCTGAAAGTGATGCGCATTCTCAATTGGATTATGCTGTCGAAAAAGGGGTAAACTTTATTGATACAGCCGAAATGTATCCTATTGCGGCACGCGAAACAACTTTAGGAGAAACCGAAAGGTATATTGGAACTTGGTTAAAAAAAACAGGGAAAAGGGATAATTTAGTTGTTGCTACCAAAATTGCTGGTCCTAATCGCGGAATGGGTTACATCAGAAACCCATTAGATTTTTCAAAGAAAAACATTCGCCAAGCTGTTAACTTAAGTTTAAAAAACCTTCAAACGGAGTATATCGATTTGTATCAAATGCACTGGCCAGAGCGCGTGATGAATATGTTTGGACAACGCGGAATAACCAAAATTGATACCAACTGGAAAGAAAATTTCTTCGAAGTTTTGACTGTTTTTGATGGATTGATTAAGGAAGGAAAAATTAAACACATCGGGGTTTCCAATGAAAATCCATACGGTGTGATGAAATTCATCAGCGAAAGCGAAAAATACAATTTACCTCGAATTGTTACGATTCAAAATCCGTTTTCGTTACTAAATCGATTATATGAAGTAGGACTTTCCGAAATTGGAATGCGTGAAAATGTGGGTTTGTTGGCGTATTCTCCTTTAGCGTTTAGTTTCTTAACTGGAAAACATTTGAATGGGATTCAACCAACGTCACGATTGGGTTTGTTCCCTCAGTTTACAAGATATTCGAGTGAGAATTGCTTAAAAGCGACTAAACTTTATCATCAATTAGCTAAAGACCATGGATTAACGTTAACCCAAATGGCTTTGGCATTTGTCAACCAACAAGATTTTGTAACCGCAACAATTGTTGGCGCTACAACTGTATCGCAACTTCAAGAAAACATTGCAGCATTTGAAGTGACTTTATCACCTGAAATCATTATGGGAATTAATAAAATCCAAGAATTAATTCCTAATCCTGCGCCTTAATAATAAATTATCAGAAGAATATTCTTTTTAGAATTATCAATAATTTTTTCAATTCTTTCGAAATACATTTTGTTAACCATTGGACAACCTAGACTATTTGCTATTGGTTCATCTTGTTCGTCATAGGGCACATCATCATATTTATGTAAAACAATATTTCTTGTCTTAGCATTATTATTTGTTATATCTAAACCTGATAATCTATTCGCTTTACCAAATTGACCTTTATAACTATTTTCGATAGAATATTTCCCTAAAGAAGTCTGGTATGAATTTGGTTTGTTACTAAAAGAGAGTTGACCTTCTATTCCTGTTTCTGATCCTGAACCATGCGCAACTAAACCTTTATCTATAATTTTGTCTTTCTTTAAATCATAAACAAAAAAACGATTCTTGCCCGACAGTATTTTCATATCAATAAAAAAAGCAACATCCTGATTGTATTTTTGATTTTGGTTTAAATAAGCTAAGCATTTTTTAACCTGTAATGAAAGACGCATTTTGTACTTTTGATCTATACAATCAGAGTAAGTAGAACTTTTTTTACAGTTTTCAAAACCTGATAAAATTATCAATAAAGGAACTAATACATATAGACTTTTTTTCTTCAAGACTATTCAACTATTAATTTAGACTGAAATTGTTTTCCAGCAGTGTCTTCCACCGAAAGGAAATACAATCCACTAGCCAAGGAAGCAATTGGTACTGTGTTAATGGAATTGTTTTCTAATTTTTTTGTCAAGATTAATTTTCCAGTCATATCAAAAACGGAGACACTTGAAAGCACAGTAACGGAATTGTTTTTTATAAACACTTCTGTCTTTGCTGGATTTGGATATAACAAAAAACCTGCTTTATCAAATTCAGAGGCACTCAAGGAAGAGTCGATAACTTTGTAAATTATAGATGGGGTTACAGTGGCATAATCATTTGCGACGGCAACATATAGCTCACCGTTTGAATCTTCTCCAAAAGCATTTATATATCCCGTTATACTTTGACTCCAATTGATGGTATTGGTTGAATTTAATGTACCAATTTGGGCTGTACAAAAATCAGCGAAGAAATATTTGTTTTGAAAATTTGGATAAGTAGTTCCAGTATAAAAGTAACCGCCAGTAATTGAGCATCCGCCAGTCGCATTGTGGGTATATTCTGCAACAGGTTGCGTCATCGTTGAAAGGGCAGGACAACCAGAAGTATTATAAGTAGCACTGCCTTCATAACATTTCCAACCAAAATTTAAACCCGTATTTGGAAAAGGATTAGCTACTTTGTTAATTTCTTCAATGGCATTTTGTCCAACATCTCCAATCCATAAATCGCCATTTACTCTATTAAAAGAAAATCGCCAAGGATTTCTCAAGCCACGAGCCCAAATTTCTTGTTTTCCAGCTTCTGTTACATAAGGATTGGTTGACGGAAATCCATAATTTAATGCTCCAGCAGTAGTATCAACATCTATTCTTAACATTTTTCCTAAATAAATTCGACTAGGATTTGAAGTTACATTTGTATTGGTTAAACTTAAATTTTGTGCATATCCTTGTGGGTCACCACCACTTCCTCCGTCACCCATTCCTATATATAAATAGCCATCTGGACCAAAACGCAAACAACCACCATTGTGATTGGAATAGGGTTGATTAATTGTCATTAAAATAACACCAGTGGTATTGGCTACATTTGGGTTTGCACTCACACTATAACGAGCAATAACTGTATTTCCTGAAGTGTTAGTGTAATTGACAAAGAAAAGTCCGTTAGTAGCATAATTTGGATGAAAGGCCAAACCGAGTAACCCTCTTTCACTTCCTAAAGAGATTAAAGAAGACAAATTTAAAAATGGGGTTGCATTAATGGTGCCATTGGAATTAAGTATCCTAATTAAACCTCCTTGTTGAACCACAAATAGTCTTGAATCATTAGGTGGATGAGCAATATCTACAGCGGTCGTAAATCCTGTAGCAAAT
>Ga0138292_1235802_pt1 | contig 16847 bp, 11 predicted proteins | sample S_140709_E_mt_FD_106913 | JGI IMG/M metagenome (GOLD analysis project Ga0138292, IMG submission 106913) | Freshwater microbial communities from Lake Simoncouche, Canada - S_140709_E_mt (Metagenome Metatranscriptome) | ecosystem: Environmental > Aquatic > Freshwater > Lake | place: Canada: Quebec... | reverse complement strand
GGTGTAATTGTTCTTCACCGGGTTTCATTGGAACATTTTGAGGAACAAAATCATCATCATGTCCTGGTTTACTATAATCATAAGGCCATCTGTATACGTGTGGAATCTCTCCTGGCCAATTCCCGTGGAAATGCTCTATTGGTGCAGTCCATTCTAAGGTATTCGATTTCCATGGATTTTGAACAGTACGTTTTCCGTAGAAAATACTACTGAAGAAATTATATAAGAATACCAATTGGAATGCTCCTCCAACAAGAGCAAACAAAGTAATAATAACATTTACATTTTGCAAATCGTCAAATAATGGGAAATTTGTATTCGTATAATATCTTCTTGGTAATCCTGCCATTCCAATAAAGTGCATTGGGAAGAAAACACCATAAGCACTAACGGCCGTTACCCAAAAGTGAATATATCCTAAGTTTTTATTCATCATTCTACCAAACATTTTTGGAAACCAATGATAGATTCCAGCAAACATCCCGTAAAGAGCAGAAATACCCATTACTAAGTGAAAGTGTGCAACAACAAAATAGGTGTCATGAACGTTAATATCTAAAGTACTATCTCCTAAAATAATTCCTGTTAAACCTCCAGTTATGAAAGTAGAAACTAATCCAATTGAAAATAACATTGCTGGATTTAATTGCAAATTCCCTTTCCAAAGAGTTGTAATATAATTAAACGCTTTAACAGCAGAAGGTATCGCAATTAATAAAGTGGTAAATGTAAATACCGAACCAAGGAATGGATTCATACCAGAAATAAACATGTGGTGACCCCAAACGATAGTTGACAAAAATGCAATGGCAATTAGCGACATGATCATCGCTCTGTATCCAAAGATTGGTTTACGTGAATTTGTAGCAATAACTTCGGAAGTGATTCCTAATGCAGGTAATAAGATAATATAAACTTCTGGGTGACCTAAGAACCAAAATAAGTGCTCAAATAATACAGGAGAACCACCTTGATAATGCAATACTTCTCCGGCAATATAAATATCCGATAAGAAGAAAGAAGTGCCAAAACTTCTATCCATAATTAGCATTAAAGCTGCTGAAAGCAATACAGGAAAAGAAATCACACCAATTACTGCGGTTATAAAGAAAGCCCAGATAGTTAATGGCAATCTTGTAAAAGACATTCCTTTTGTTCTCAAATTAATAACGGTAACGATATAATTTAGGGAACCTAATAATGATGCTGCTATAAATATTGCCATAGAAACTAACCATAAGGTCATACCTGTTCCTGAACCGGAAATAGCCTGAGGTAAAGCACTTAAAGGAGGATAAATTGTCCATCCAGCGGAGGCAGGTCCAGATTCCACAAAAAGGGAAGCCACCATGATTACACTAGAAAGGAAAAACATCCAATAAGAAATCATATTTAATATTCCTGAAGCCATGTCTCTTGCACCACATTGAAGTGGAATTAAAAGATTACTAAAGGTTCCGCTTAATGCGGCTGTTAACACAAAGAAAACCATTATGGTTCCGTGAATCGTAATCAACGAGAGGTAGGCCTCGTTTGTCATAACGCCACCTGGAGCCATTTTTTCTCCTAAGAAAAAACTAAATACTTTAAATGATTCTTCAGGCCATGCTAACTGCATTCTGAAAAGCATAGACATTCCAACACCTATAACTCCCATAATAATACCCGTTAACAAGTATTGTTTGGCAATCATTTTGTGATCAATACTAAAAATATATTTAGTAATGAACGTGTCTTTATGGTGGTGTTCGTGTTCGTCGTGACCGTGTTCGTGATTGTGAGCTTCTGCTGACATATTAGTTAAACTTTAAATTTTTATAATTATTTCATCTCTACTTGAGCAACAACAGTGGTGTCTTTGCTTTTCATAGAACTTGAGTCTTTAGATTGTGATTGATTTTCTGAAGCTTTAGCTTCAGCTGTTGCATTTTTTACCGCTTGAACAATCGTTTTAGAGGCATTTTCTTTTAACCAAGCTTTATATTCTTCTGGTGTATCAACTACAATTTTCATTTGCATATTATAATGAGATGCTCCACAAATTTTATTACATAACAATAAAAAATCAAACGTGTAAGGGTCAAGTGCTGTTTCCCCTCTTGCAACCAGGTCAATACTTTTCTTAGCTCTGATTTCGTTAATGTTTGCCACTTTTTCGACCATGGCTGGCTTTTCTCTCATTTCTGCAGTTGTTACCGAAGGAATAAATGAAAATTGAGTTACCATGCCAGGCACACAGTTCATCTGAGCTCTAAAGTGAGGCATATAAGCCGAATGCAATACATCTTGAGAACGCATTTTGAAAATAATTCTCTTTCCTTTTGGAATGTGTAATTCGGTTGAATTGAAATCGTCCTGTGCATTTGGATCTGATAAATCTACACCTAAGTTATTAACCCCTTCAATATACCGAACATTTGCTTTTCCTAAAACATCATCTGCACCTGAATAACGTGCTTCCCATTTAAATTGTTGCGCATACAGTTCGATTACAATGGCATCTTTTTCGTCTTTTTCATCAACAAACATAATATTGGTCCATGCATACAATCCGTAAAGAATTAATACCGCCAAAACAACCGCTGGGATTACACTCCATATAAATTCTAATTTATTACTATCGGAAAAATAAAGTGCTTTTTGTCCTTGTCTCCCTCTGTATTTAAATGCAAAATAATGTAATAATGCTTGAGTTATTGTTTGTACTGTAAAGATTAGCATCATGGTAATCCACATCAGATTATCAAGTTCTGGTCCGTGTACAGAAGCTGCATCACTCATCAATGGAAATTTGCCATAATTAACAAAACAAAAAATGGTTGTAAGATAGATGAAGCAAAGAAAGGCAAACATCAAGTAACCATTAACTTTATTATCATTATCATTTGCGACACCTGTATCGTTAACGTTTGCTCCAACTTGAGTTAAGTCGAATATTTTAGTTAACTGCCACAGGGCAACTGCTAATAAAACTACAACTATAAGTACCAAAAGAGTTGTCATTTGTAATTTACTTTAAAATATTAATAATGAAAATGTTTACTTTCTTCGATGAAAGGATTTCGTTTTGGTATCAAAGGTGCTTTTGTTAGGGCACTGAATACAACATAAATGAATAATCCTAAGAAGAATGCTAATGATGAAATTTCAGGAATTCCAATAAACCATCTGTCCCCTACTGTGGCAGGCATAATCATATTGAAGAAATCAACATAGTGTCCTAACAATATAACCGTTCCGCCCATTACAACAATCCAAGCAATACGTTTGAAATCGGTATTGATTAATAGTAAAATTGGGAACACAAAGTTCATTGCTACAGCGCCCCAGAAAGTTATACCATAATCGTTAATTCGAGTAACAAAATACGTTACTTCTTCAGGAATATTAGCATACCATATCAACATGAATTGTGAAAACCATAAATAAGTCCAGAAAACACTTATACCAAACATGAATTTTGATAAATCATGAATATGGCTTGAGTTTACGTTTTCTAAATATCCTTTAGACTTTAAATATAAGGTAACCATTTGAATAGTCGTAATTCCACTTACAAAGAAGCTAGCAAAGACATACCATCCGAAAAGTGTGCTAAACCAGTGTGGGTCGACTGACATTATCCAATCCCAAGACATAATTGATTCAGACACGATAAAGAAAACTAAAAATGCCGCTGACATTTTAAAGTTTTTTTTGTAAAAGCTATTATCAGTAGATTCGTCTTGTGCCAAACAGTTTCTTCTTGAATAATAGCGATATAAATTCCAAACAGTTAAAAACAATAGTGCTCTAATTATCCAGAAAGGAAAGTTTAAATAACCTGATTTCCCAGCGATAATAGCGTCATAATTTTCATGTCCTACTTTTGTTACCCCTTCATTCATCCAAACAAATAAATGATTCATATGAAACCCTGATGCTAATAAAAGAATAAAGAAAATTATAGAACCTGGTAATAAATAAGCAGTTATACCTTGCATTACTCTAAATAAAACAGGTGACCAACCGGCTTGTGCCACTTGTTGAATAGCATAAAAAGCTAAAGCTCCAAGAGAAATTAACATAAAGAATATACAAGCAACATAAAGTGCTGCCCATGGTTTATTTCGCAATTGATGAAAAACGTGTTTAGCATGCTCTGCGTGATCATCAGCATGAGCTTCCGATTTATGTTCAGCATGTTCAACCACTTTTTCAGTTTTAGATTCTGATTTGTCTACAACTTCTGAAGAAACAGCCTTAGTTAGCGTGTCATGTACAGCTGATGAAACAGCTTCGTTTTTTATTGCAGAGGAATCAACTGATGTGTGAATGTCTTCTGAATGTTTTGCAGTTTCTTCATGAGATTCTGCTATAACATCGCGATGCTCCGCTTTTGCTTCGTGTCCACCTTCATGATGAGCCGCTTCTTCTTCTTTTAGAATCTTCTCAACATCTTGAATCGTTTTTGGTGCGGTTAAAAAACCATAACCAATACCAAGAATGCCCACAAACATTAGGACAAAAGAAAAGGTTCTTAATTTACTTGAAAATGTATACATATCTATAACAATCAGTTTGTTCTACAATTATAATTTGCTTTTAAGTTCAAGAACATAAGCAGCAACCATCCAACGCTCATTTTGAGTCATCTGATTTGAATATGCCCCCATTGAATTTAATCCATACGTTTGAACATGGTAAATACTTCCTATTGATATTTGTCTATCGGCGTAACTTGGCACACCCAATATTTTTTCTTGAGTTACCAATTTACCTTTACCGTTTCCAGTGGTACCGTGACAAATAGCACAATATATAACAAAAAGCTCTTCTGCTTTTTTCATATCAAGTTGCGAAGAATCCAGTGGTGAATTTATTATCGATTTAGAAAAATTATATCCTTCTGTAGTATTTGGAATTTCATAAGGAACAAAACCTCTTTTTATTGAACCTATTGGAGGAATTTGCCCTTCTTTCCCTTTTAAACCTGTTGGAGAATTGAAAGCATCTGATTCTGAATAGGTTTCATAAGCTACCGATTCGTACATGTTGGGCATATATTGGTAGTTAGGTTTCAAATCATCTTTACAAGACGAAAAGGAAACAACGATACCTAATACAAATGCTATTTTAAGTAAACTTTTCATATCTATATTAATGCTTATCAATTACTTTAACTTCTACTGCGCCCGTTTCTTGGAAAAATTTTACCAATTCTGCTTCATTATCTTTAACCGCAACTTCCATTAAAAAATGGTCGTCTGTAGTTCTAACATCAGGGTTTTCTGCTTGTTTGAATGGCCATAATCTACTTCTCATATAAAAGGTAATTACCATTAAGTGGGCTGCAAAAAATACCGTCATTTCAAACATTACTGGAACGAAAGCTGGCATATTTTGATAGTATGCAAAACTTGGTTTTCCCCCAATATCCTGAGGCCAGTCGCTAATCATAATATAATTCATCATTGTTGTTGCAACCGATAATCCAATACATCCGTATATAAAAGCACAGATAGCTAATCGGGTTGGAGACAATCCCATTGCTTTATCCAATCCATGAACAGGAAAAGGTGTAAAAACTTCTTCAATATGGTGATGTGCTTTTCTGGTCTGCTTTACAGCATCCATTAAGATATCATCATCATTGTATATAGCGTGTATAACTTTATTACTACTCATAACAAATACTAATGTTTTTCGGAATGATTATGTCCTTGTTTTTCTCTTTCTCTTTTGTAATTTTCTCCTGATGATTTCAAGATTGTTTTAACCTCTGCCTGAGCAATTACAGGGAATGTTCTAGCGTATAATAAAAACAACACAAAGAAGAAACCAATTGTTCCAATGAATATTCCGATATCAACAAAGGTTGGTTGAAACATTGTCCAAGATGAGGGTAGATAATCTCTATGTAAGGAGGTAACGATGATTACGAAACGCTCAAACCACATTCCAATATTTACCACTATCGAAATAATAAATGAAAACATAATACTCGTTCTCAATTTTTTAAACCACATGAACTGTGGAGAAAATACGTTGCACGTCATCATCGACCAATATGCCCACCAATAGGGACCTGTAGCTCTATTTAAGAACGCATATTGTTCATATTCAACTCCAGAATACCATGCTACGAATAACTCAGTAATATAAGCGACCCCGACAATAGAGCCCGTAATCATGATTACAATATTCATTAATTCGATATGTTGAATGGTGATATACGCTTCAAGGTTCGATACTTTTCTCATGATGATAAGCAACGTATTTACCATTGCAAATCCAGAAAATACAGCACCAGCAACAAAGTATGGAGGGAAAATGGTTGTATGCCAACCTGGAACTATAGAAGTCGCAAAGTCAAAAGATACAATCGTATGTACTGAAAGCACTAATGGTGTAGCCAAACCAGCCAAAACCAAAGATACTTCTTCAAAACGCTGCCAATCTTTTGCTCTTCCGCTCCATCCAAAACTCAAAATAGAATATATTTTTTTGTTAAAAGGCGTTACTGCTCGGTCTCTAAGCATTGCAAAATCGGGTAATAAACCTGTCCACCAGAAAACTAATGAAACTGAAAGATAGGTAGAGATTGCAAATACATCCCAAAGCAATGGTGAGTTAAAATTTACCCAAAGTGATCCAAACTGATTTGGAATAGGCACTACCCAATAAGCCAACCAAGGACGACCCATGTGAATAATTGGAAACAACCCTGCTTGAATTACCGAGAAAATAGTCATCGCTTCCGCAGAACGGTTGATAGCCATTCTCCATCGTTGACGGAATAACAATAATACGGCAGAGATAAGTGTACCTGCGTGCCCGATACCAACCCACCAAACGAAGTTAGTGATATCCCAAGCCCATCCAACTGTTTTATTTAATCCCCAGGTTCCAATACCTGTTGAAATAGTATAAATAATGCAGGTAATTCCCCAAAGGAACGCTATTAATGCGATAGAAAATACAGTCCACCACTGTTTATTGGCTCTTCCTTCTACAGGAGCGGCAACATCTACTGTTACATCGTGATATGATTTATCACCTATAACTAAGGGTTTTCTAATGGGTGCTTCGTAATGAGACGACATATTTTAATTTTAGATTTATGATTTTAGATTTACGATTTTAGAAAAAAGCAAATTCAATCAATATTTTACTTTTAATTATTTTTTAGGTTTTATAATTTCTGACTTCTGTCTTCCATCTTCCAACTTATTCTCTTAAATATTTCTTACTTTAACTTGATAAACCACATTTGGTTTAGTCCCAACACTTTCTAACAAATGATACGCTCTTTTATCATCAACAAATTGATTGATTTTATCAGCTTTATTATTGATATCTCCAAATTGTATGGCGCCCGTTGAACAAGCAGCAGAACAAGCCGTTTGGAATTCATCAGCTTTTACTTCTCTTCCTTCTCGTTTAGCGGTTAAGATAGTATATTGTGTTTTTTGAATACACATCGAACATTTTTCCATTACTCCACGAGAACGAACATTTACATCTGGATTAACAACCATTCGCCCTAAATCATCATTCATATAGAAATCAAATTCGTCATTATTATTGTATAAAAACCAGTTAAAACGACGCACTTTATAAGGGCAGTTATTAGCACAATAACGCGTACCAACGCATCTGTTATACGCCATTTGGTTTTGCCCTTGACGACCGTGAGAGGTTGCTGCCACAGGGCAAACCGTTTCACAAGGGGCGTGATTGCAATGCTGACACATTACGGGTTGGAAAGCTACTTGAGGATTATCCGCTGGACTTTCCATTTGTCCAAATCCTCCTAATGATCCTTTTTCTCCAAATAAACCGTCAAATTCCTCTTTTTTCTTATTGTCTCCTTCAAAAGTATCCTCTGAAGAATAATATCTATCGATACGCAACCAGTGCATATCACGGCTTCTTCTTATTTCTGATTTTCCAACTACTGGAACATTATTTTCTGCATGACAGGCAATAACACAGGCACCACAACCGGTACAAGCATTCAAATCGATTGAAAGGTTAAAATGATGACCTACAGAACGATCAAAAGATTCCCATAAATCAACTTTGGTAGCTTCTACTTCTTTGTGATCCAAAGAAACCATAGCAACCGAATTCCATACTTCGGGTTCGTTGTATTTTGCATTGAATATTTCAAGAGTAGTTTCTTTAATTATATCTCCTCTTCCCATCAACGTTTTTTGTGATTGAACACATGCAAACTCATGCTCTCCACTTCCTTTAGTAATTGAAGCCGATTGTACATTATTAAAACCAGCATAAAATGCATAAGCGTTAAGACCAACTTGCATTTCTTCTTTCAATCCAGTTTTTTTACCGTATCCTAAAGCCAAAGCTAAAGTTCCTTTTGCTTGTCCTGGTTGAATTATAACGGGAACATTTTCTAATTTTATTCCGTTTACGGTAAGCGTGGCATAACTTCCGTTAAGACCTCCATTGGCAACAATTCTATTTTCAAAACCTAATTCTTTCGAATCCGCATCTGCTTTTGAAATAGTTACGTAGTTATCCCAGGAAACCCTTGTAATTGGGTCCGGAAATTCTTGTAACCATGGGTTATTTGCTTGTTGACCATCACCTAAACCTGTTTTAGTATACAACACTAATTCAAATCCTTTTGTAGGTGTAGATTGGGCTAATGCACTAGCGGCAGCAGTAAAATTTGCTGAACCTCCAACTGGTGTTGCAGAAACTCCAACTACTACTCCATCATGAACGGTTTGATTCCAAGAAGTACCATTTGTATAACTTCCCGCATTCGCTTTAATATATTCATAGTAATCTGAACTATTCCCATTCCATGACAACAAACCTTCTTGGAACTGTTTAGAGCTAAATAACGGACGGATTGTTGGTTGTGTCAAAGAATACGTTCCTTTGGTTAACATCAAATCATTCCATGCCTCTAAGTAATGTGGTGCTGGAATAGCGATATCTGTTATCGAGGCTGTTTCATCTTCTCTTAAAGAAAATGCAACCGATAATTTTACCTTTTTCAATCCGCTAATAAACTTAGCACTATCTGCTAAAGTATAAACTGGATTTACACCACTCATAATTAAAGTATGAACACTGCTTGCATTCATATCGGCAATTAACTGAGCTACTTTTTCGTTTGAGCCTTTTCTAATTTGACGTGTGCCAGAAGTTGAAAATGCCTCGCTTTTTAAAACTTGATTAATAGCTAAAACTAACAATTGTGCATTTTTATCCTGAATCCCCGAAACTAAAAGACCTTTACTTCCCGCATCCTTTAATTGCTTGGCCGCTTTCATAACTTCATCTTCATCAGCTACTTTACCAGTAGAAATTCCAGAATTTGTTATAAAATTATATATTTTAACTAAAGCTAGCTTTTGATTGGCAACGGTCATAGGAACTCGCTTATCAGCCGCTGCTCCCGACAATGTCATGTTTGCTTCGAATTGAAAATGTTTAGACATTTTACCTTCTTGAGGAACTCTTCCTTTAGCATAACCCGAGTCAAAACCGCCACCTTGCCAATCTCCTAAGAAGTCAGCACCTATTGACACAATAGTATTCGCTTTTGAGAAGTCATAATCTACTAAAGCTCTTTCTCCATAAACTGCTTCAAAAGCATCTAGAGCAGTTGATTCAGAAACAGCATCATAAATAACATGTTTTGCGGTTGGGTTTTTAGCAATAAATTCAGCGATTAATTTTTCGGTAGATGGACTTGCCAATGTGTTTGTCAACAAAACAACTTGTCCTCCTTTAGCTTTAGCTTCTGCTAAACTTGCTTTTATTTTTATATCGGCTTCTTGCCATGTTGCCTCTTTTTGAGCTACTTTCGTAATCTTCAAACGCATGCTATCATATAATGACAATACCGAAGCATGAACTCTTGCATTGGCTGTGAATTTTGCGCCAGATATAGTATTATTTTCTATTTTTATTGGACGACCTTCACGTGTTTTTACTAAAAGATTAGCAAAATCAAAACCATCAAACATAGATGTTGCATAATAATCAGCAACTCCTGGGATGATTTGTTCTGGTTGTAAAACGTAAGGAATTGATCTGTGTACTGGCCCTTCGCAAGCAGCCAATGTAGCAGCTGCAGTACTAAATCCAACGTATTTCAAGAAATCACGACGAGTTGTTGATGACGATGATAATGATTCTTTGTCAGATAAAAAATCCGCTGTTGGAATTTCTTCTGCAAATTCATTATTTCTAAGCGTCTCAACAATAGAGCTGTTTTCGTTAAGCTCCTCAACACTTTTCCAGAATTTTTTGTTCGATGACATCGTATATAAATATTAGCTTCTTAATAAATTTATTAGTAATGACACTTACCGCATTCTAAACCTCCCATTTGTGCAGCAGTCAATTTGTCTACTCCATATCTTTTAGAAAGTTCTGCGTGAATTTTGTCATAATAGGCATTTCCTTCCATTTTAACTTCTGTTTCTCTATGACATTTAATACACCATCCCATTGTTAAAGGAGCGAATTGTTTTTGAATTTCATAGGTCTGAACTGGACCGTGACATTTTTGACATTCAATTCCAGCTACGGTAACGTGTTGTGAGTGATTGAAGTATGCAAAATCGGGCAAATTATGAATTCTAACCCATTTCACAGGACTTGTTTTTCCAGTGTATTTTTGTGTTGCTACGTCCCATCCAACAGCATTATATAACTTTTTGATTTCACCGTCATAAAATGCTTTTGAATATTCTGGTGTTGCAGTAGTATCAGCAACCTCTGCTATACTTTTGTGGCAATTCATACATACATTCAACGATGGAATTCCTGCATTTTTACTAACTCTAGCTGATGAATGACAGTATTTACAATCTATACCATTACTTCCCGCATGTATTCTGTGTGAATAGTGAATTGGTTGAATTGGCGCATAATCTTGATCAATACCTATTTGCATTACCCAACTGTAGAAGAAATAACCACTTGCTAATAATAAAAATATTGAACTAACTAAAACTAAAAATTGGTTTTTAGCAAATGCTTTCCAAATTGGCAGTCTCGCTTCTTTCGTAGCCACTTCGATACCATTTGCTTTAGCAACTTTGGTTAAGATATTATTCACTAGGAATAACATGATAACCAACATCAACATCACTAGGGATAGGGCTCCAAGAATTACGTTGTTTGAAATCCCACTGTTACTCGCTACTGTACCCGGAGGACCAGCCGAAGGTCCTGGTGCTGGAGCCACTGTTTTTGGCTCATCTGTGTAGGCAAGTATATTATCAATATCTTGATTGGTAAGATTTGGAAAAGAAGTCATTACTGAAGGCTTGTATTCCGCCCAAAGTTTTACAGCGTCTGGATCTCCAGATTTTATTAAAGCTGAGCTGTTTTTAATCCATCCATAAAACCAATCTTTGGCATGACGCCCTGTAACGCCTCTAAGTGCTGGACCAGTCATTTTTTTGTCTAAATGATGACAAGCTGCACATTGAGAATTAAACAATGTTTTACCTGCAACAGCATCTCCTCCGGAAGTTGCGGCAGGAGCTGCAGTTTTCATTGCATCTGCTGTAGCAGTTGCTGTTGGTGGTGATGTTGCTTGTGAAAATGAAGTGAAGGAGAATGTTAGCGATGCTCCTATACAAAAAATTATTTTCCTTGATATCGAATTATGGTTACCCACTTTTTTCATATAATATAGTGATTATCTACTACTATTTTGGAATGATTTTTTCTGAACTATATCCATAAAAATCGATGCTTTATTAAAAACTTGCACAAAAATACGACTTATGAACTATTCTCAAAACCTTAAATATATCTTAAATATCAATTTATATTAATTCTAAATAATGTTTTCTGTTATGTTTAATTTTATAAGTTTTACATTTGCATAAAAATCAAATCATTATGTTTAATTTTCCGAAATTTAAATTAGTTTCCCTTTTTTCTTTTGTTGTTTTTTTATCTCAAAAAAGTATAGGGCAAATAGCAAAAGTAAGCGTTAATCAAGACCCTAAGTTTGAACAACTTTTAAACGAAAAAAGAAAAATAAACAGTTCTATCACAATAAATGACCGTTATAAAATTCAGATTTTTAATGGTGATACCGAAAATTCTAAAAAAACCTTAACCGATTTTAAAAGAGAAAATAAGAATCTAGATGCCACAATAGTTTTTAGTACACCTCTATATAAAGTTTGGGTTGGGAATTTTAAAACCAGAATTGAGGCTGAAAAAAACTTAACAAACTTAAAGAAAAAATATCCGAATGCATTTTTGATAAAACCGAATAAATAAAAAATCCTTAATCGGAATTTTTTATTTGTTTTATTTAGTTTTTCTTTTCACTTCCACTTCTTGGAAAGCTTCAATAATATCTAGTAGTTCAATATCATTATAATTTTTTATCTGCATTCCGCAATCATATCCTTTCGCTACATCTTTTACATCGTCTTTAAAACGTTTCAAAGTGGATAATTCTCCTGTGAAAATTACAACCCCTTCACGAATGATACGGATACTAGAGTTTCTGTAGATTTTACCATCTGTAACCATACAACCTGCTATTGTTCCCACTTTAGATACTTTGAATATCTCTCTAATTTCAGCTGTTCCGGTGATTTCTTCTTTCATCTCTGGAGAGAGCATTCCTTCCATAGCATCTTTCAAGTCATTGATGGCGTCGTAAATAATTGAATAGTTTCTGATGTCGATTTCTTCTTTTTGAGCTAATTGACGTGCATTTCCAGCTGGACGAACATTAAATCCGATAATAATCGCATCGGATGCAGATGCCAACATTACATCAGTCTCTGTAATGGCACCAACTCCTTTATGTATAATATTAATTTGAATTTCTTCTGTTGACAATTTGCTAAACTCACTTGAAAGTGCTTCTACAGAACCATCGACATCACCTTTAAGGATAATATTCAATTCTTTAAATTGACCTAGTGCAATACGACGTCCAATCTCGGCTAATGTAATGTGGCGTTGCGTTCTAACAGATTGCTCACGTAATAATTGTATCCGTTTTGTTGCAATTTGTTTGGCTTCTCTTTCATCTTCAAAAACATTAAACTTATCCCCTGCTGTAGAAGCCCCGTCTAAACCTAAAATAGATATAGGAGTTGAAGGTCCGGCAGTTGTTACATTGTGACCTCTTTCGTCATGCATCGCTTTCACTTTACCATGATTCTTTCCTGCCAATACATAATCTCCAACTTTTAAGGTTCCGGACTGAACTAATATAGTAGAAACATATCCTCTCCCTTTATCTAGTTGCGCTTCTACTACGGTTCCTACTGCAGGTTTATTTGGGTTGGCTTTTAAATCTAAGATTTCAGCTTCTAGCAATACTTTTTCTAATAATTCTTTAACACCCGTTCCTTTTTTAGCTGAAATATCATGCGATTGATATTTTCCACCCCAATCTTCAACCAATAAATTCATACCGGCTAATTTCTCTTTTATTTTTTCGGGATTGGCTCCTTGTTTATCAATTTTATTAATTGCAAATATCATCGGAACATTAGCTGCTTGAGCGTGACTAATAGCTTCCTTAGTTTGAGGCATAATATCATCATCCGCTGCAACCACAATAATTGCAATATCGGTAACTTGGGCTCCACGGGCACGCATAGCGGTAAATGCTTCGTGACCAGGTGTGTCTAAGAACGTTATCTTTTGTCCGCCATCAAGAGTTACTGCATATGCGCCAATATGTTGGGTTATTCCTCCCGATTCTCCAGCAATTACATTTTCTTTACGAATATAATCTAGTAATGATGTTTTACCGTGGTCAACGTGACCCATAACAGTTACAATTGGCGCACGGGGGACTAAATCTTCTGCTTTATCTTCAACAACTTCAATTGCATCTTCAATATCTGAAGTTATGAATTCTACTTCATAACCAAATTCATCTGCTACAATTGATAAGGTCTCCGCATCTAAACGTTGATTCATAGTTACCATGATTCCCAAAGTCATACAGGTACCAATCACTTTTGTAATTGGCACATCCATCATGGTTGCAATTTCACCAACAGTAACAAATTCAGTTACTTTAATTGTTTTACTTCCTTCTTCAAGAGCTTGCATTTCTTCCTCCGTTCTTAGACGGTGAGTGTCACGCTTGTCTCTTCTGTATTTTGCTGCTTTAGATTTATTTCCTTTACCTTGCAAGCGCTCTAAAGTTTCTTTAATTTGATTTTTTACTTCTTCTTCTGTTGGCTCAACTTTTTGAACAATAGCTGGTCTAGCTCCTTTTTGAAAGCCACCGCCTCCGGGTTTATTACCTGTTTTAGTTGGTCCAAAAGCGTTGCCTCCGCCTCCAATTACTGGTTTACCAGCTTCTCCTGGTTTGCCCGGGATTCTTTTTCGCTTATTCTTGTTAGCGTTATTGCTTGCTGAAGTATTTTGTACAGTTGCAGGAGAAGCCGGTTTAGCTACTTCTTTTTTAAACTCTTCTTTTTTCTTCTTAGGCTTATTGAATTGTGTTAAATCAATTTTTTGACCGGTCAATATTGGTCCGGTAAGATTTTGATATTGTGTTGTATGAGTTTCGTCAATCGCTGCTTCTTCCGAAGTTTGGGTCGCTTCAACTTTAGTTTCTTTTGGAGCAATGATTTCTTTTTGGGGACTACTCTCTTTTTTTTCAATAACTGGCTTAGATTCAGTTGATGAAGGCGTAATTGGTTTTTTTGGTTCCAAGAAAATTTTCCCAACTTGTTTTGGAGCAGTAACCGTTGCTTTGGCTTTGATTAACTCTAGTTGTTGAAGACGCTCTTCTTCTTGTTTGCGTTTGTCTTCAATTTCTTTTTCTCTTTCAACACGAAGCGCTTCTTTTTCTTTTCTTATTTCTTCACTAATCCCTTTTGAAGCTTCTTTGTTTCCTTTGTCACCGGCAAACTGTCCGCAAAGAATAGTATATACATCATCAGAAATTTTTGTGTTTGGACTTGCTTCAATAGCAATACCTTTATCCTTAAGATAATCCACAGCTCTTTCCAAAGAAATATTTAATTCCCTTAAAACTTTATTAATTCTAATATTTCCTTCAGACATAAAATCTTATTAATGTTAACTATTTTGCGTTAAAAGAATTAGTCTTGAAACTCTTCTTTCAATATTCGTATTACTTCTAAAATGGTTTCTTCTTCTAAATCAGTTCTTCTAACTAGATCAGCAACATCTTGATTCAAAATACTTCTTGCTGTATCTAATCCAATTTTAGCAAATTCGTCAATTACCCATCCGTCGATTTCGTCTGAGAACTCCGTTAATTCAACATCATCCTCTTCAGCAGCAATTCCTTCTCTAATGACATCTAATTCATAGCCTGTTAAAAGGCCGGCCAATTTGATATTGTGTCCGCCACGGCCAATAGCTTTAGAAACTTCTTCTAATTTCAAGAAAACTTCAGCTCTTTTTTTCACTTCGTCAATTTTAACTGAAGATACTTTTGCTGGACTTAAAGCTCTTGTAATTAATAATGATGCATTAGTTGTGTAATTAATGACATCAATATTTTCGTTTCCTAATTCACGTACAATTCCGTGAATACGAGAACCTTTCATTCCTACGCAAGCCCCAACTGGGTCAATTCTATCGTCATAAGAATCAACTGCTACTTTTGCTTTTTCGCCAGGAATTCTCACTACTTTTTTAATCATAATCAAACCGTCAAAAACTTCAGGAATTTCTTGTTCGAATAATTTTTCCAAAAATTTATCTGCCGTTCTTGACATGATAATTTGAGGTTTATTACCTTTCAATTCAACACTTTCAATAATACCGCGAACGTTGTCTCCTTTACGGAAAAAGTCGGATGGAATTTGTTTTTCTTTGGGCAAAACAATTTCATTTCCTTCGTCATCAATTAAAATTACAACTCTTGGACGAACATGGTGTACTTCGGCAGTATAAATTTCGCCAATTAAATCTTTGAATTGTTTGTAAAGATTGGTGTTATCGTGCTCGTGAATTTTAGAAATCAGATTTTGACGCAAAGCTAAAATCGCTCTTCTCCCTAAATCAATTAATTTTACTTCTTCGGATACTTCTTCACCAATTTCAAAATCGGCTTCGATTTTTCTTGCCTCTGTCAAAGTTATTTCTTCATTTTCTAAATCTAAATCATCGTCAGCAACAATTACTCTTCTTCTCCAAATTTCCATATCCCCTTTATCAGGATTGATAATGATATCAAAATTATCATCAGAACCGTACTTCTTTTTCAATGCGTTTCTAAATACATCTTCCAAAATCGCCATAAGGGTTACTCTATCAATAAGCTTATCGTCTTTAAATTCTGAAAACGAATCGATTAATGCAATATTCTCCATGCCTAAATTAATTAAATATTATTGTAACAATTGCTTCTTTTATCTCTGTGTAAGGAATTTCGCGTTTGTGTTCAACTGTTTCTTTCCCTTTTCCAATTTTCTTTGGTTCTCTTGCTGTCCAAGAAAGCGTAACATTTTCATCGTTTACTCCTTCTAATTTTGCTTCAATAGTTTCTGTAGTCGTTTTTACTTTTAATGTTCTTCCAATATTTTTTCTATATTGCCTAACCATTTTTAAAGGTGTAGAAACTCCAGCAGAAGCCACTTCTAATGAAAAATCTTGTTCTTCGCGATCTAAATTATTTTCAATTGCACGACTAACATCTATGCAATCTTGCAAATTTACACCATTATCTCCATCTAAAGTAATGAACACTTTGAATGTTTCTGTAATTGTTAAATCCACAAGAAACAAAGATTCTTTTTCTTTTAATGTCTCTTTCAATATATCCGTAACTTTATCTCTAAATGCCATAACTGTATAAAAAGAGGGAAGCAATGCTTCCCTCATTATTTAAT
>Ga0138292_1169686_pt1 | contig 16957 bp, 7 predicted proteins | sample S_140709_E_mt_FD_106913 | JGI IMG/M metagenome (GOLD analysis project Ga0138292, IMG submission 106913) | Freshwater microbial communities from Lake Simoncouche, Canada - S_140709_E_mt (Metagenome Metatranscriptome) | ecosystem: Environmental > Aquatic > Freshwater > Lake | place: Canada: Quebec... | reverse complement strand
GTCGTGAGACAGTTCGGTTCCTATCTACTGCTTTTTTTTAGTTTATTGCAAAGTTTTATTCTAGTACGAGAGGATCGAAATAGAGTACGCCAATTGTGTTCCAGTTGTTTTTAGCATCGCTGGTAAGCTACGCGTAAACGTAATAATTGCTGAATTCAAATAAGCGAGAATACTTTTGCAACTAAACTTGTTAATTTTTTTTATCAATTTTACAGAAAAATATGTATAAATCGTAAGGTTTTTAGTTTTTTTTCGTGTATTATTAACGTATTGGATAAAACGATTTTTTTTCAGCCTCAAGCTGAGCTTTTTATTAATAGAACTTATGTTTCTGACACTTTTTATTGCTTTTTTGGCTTTGATTTTTTCCGTATTTTCTATGGCGTCCTTTTCTGCTCATAGCGCGGTTTACTTTATAATTTTGACTTTTTTGTCAACTGGACTAATTTATTACATCATCGGTTCAACTTACGTTTCTATAATGCTTTTTATTGTTTATGTTGGTGCTGTTGCAATGTTGTTTATTTTTTGTGTTATGTTGTTGAACCTGAAAAATGCCATTAAGCCGCAGCCCTTGAAGTTTTATCTTTACTTGCCTGTTTTGCTTTTTTTGGTTTTTGGTTTTGTTTTTCTTCATACTTACTATTTTCAACTTAACTCCAACTTTTCTTACTTTGATTGGCCGGCTTTTAATTACAATTATTACTCAAAGGATCATATGTTTCTCTCTACATTTTACACGATGAATGCACCTTACATTCTAATTATTGGTGTTTTGCTTTTTTTTTGTTACTGTTGCGGTGACAGCACTTTTGTCTTTATAAACTATGTTTTTGAACTTTATTTTTGCCGTTTACGAATTTTTTTTTCATCTTTTTAACGTTCATTTTTCTGAGCCATTGGGTTACTACATGATGTACTTTGTTGATGTTTACTTTGCAGCATTTTACTATCTAACTCTTGTTGTTATTTTTGTTTTTTGGGCCACATTTGCTATTGTTTGGCAATTTTATTATAAGCAGGTTATCAACCCTTCTGCTATTGACATTGAAATGCGCGATGAATTGCTAAAGTTTTCTCATGTTACACACAACGAAACTTTGGAGTTTTGGTGGACTATTATCCCAAGCGTTATTATTTTTTTTATTGCTTTGCCAGCTCTGCTGCTACTTTATGCTATTGAGTCGCCATTGGCCGAACCAGTTATGACCATTAAAGTTGTTGGACATCAGTGGTACTGGTCTTATGAGTATACTGATAAGTTGGACAAGTCTGTGTACGGCTCCTTTGCTGACAAGTCTGTTATGATTGATTCCTATCGTGTTCCAGATGCGGAGTTGGCTATGGGTCAAAAAAGGCTTTTGCAGGTGGATAAACCAGTTGTCCTTCCAATTGAAACCCAAATTCGAGTAGTCGTCACAGCTGCTGACGTTTTGCATAGTTGGTCTGTTCCTTCTTTGGGTGTCAAAATGGATGCTGTTCCTGGCCGTCTAAATCAATTTTATTTGTATATTCCACTTCAAGGTGTTTACTACGGTCAATGTAGTGAGCTTTGCGGCGTTGAGCATGGATTTATGCCAATTTCTTTGTACGCTGTTAAACCGGAAATTTTTGTTGATTGGTATCTAAGAAATGCGAGCTAATTTATATTTATAAAAAATTTAAAAATATATTTAACAATGACTAAGTTTAGAAGAAAAAAAATATCTCGTTATACCACCATCGATACCGGAATTCCACCACTTGAAACTACGCCTAAAACCGTTTATCCAAGTTTTTCCCCGGAAATGGGTAGCTTCAATAAAGACAGGTTTCACAGGTCGGGCAATACATTTTCTGACAAAGATTTTCAGCTTTTGACTAAGTTTGCTGAGCCTGATCATTACGGGTCTGAGGCTTATAAAAAAGCAATATTTCGGGGAGTTGACTTGTTTAAGGAAAAGTCGTATCTGGTCTCAAAGTGGGTAAACTCTAAATCTGCGGAAAATGGACCTTATTTTCGCCATATGAAATCTTCTTTTAAGGATTATAAGGATCCATTTTCCGTAAGGCGACTCCCCCCGCAAGATTGGGATCAGTTTTTGCATATTTATGGCCCCACAAAAGCTTTTAACTTGCTAACCCAAGTTTTTCAGTATATTTACGCACTTGTTACGCGAGAGCAAGTGCATTCTGCGTTGTTTACTTACTATTACTTTTACTATTACTTTTACTTTACAGAATACATACTGGAGAATGTCTACCTCTATTTTCCTATTGCTCGAATTTTTTTTTCTAATCAAATTTTTTCGAGTTTTGAGGGGGTTTACTTTAGCTTTTTTCAGATTATTTTGGGTATTTTTATACCAGCATTTTTGATTTTTATTTTTTCTCAGTACCAAATTATACGCTCATTTTTTTCCCATAAAGTTTACTTTGTTGCGGGCAGTACTATTTTTTTTTATCTTTTTACACTTCCGCTTATTTACTATGTTACAGGATTCTCTAATCTTTTTATCTTTTTTATCTTTTTTATCTTTTTTTCCATCTTTTTTGTTTTTTATATTTTTGAAATGAGACCAAGTATTTACTTTGATAAATTTGAGTTTACGGGTTACTCGGCCTATTTTCTCCCGCCTTCTTCCATCGAAACTTCTATTTATCTTCCTAAATACTATTACAAGTTTCATCTTTGGCCAAAGGTTAGTTATGCAGTAAATTCAAAAAGAAAACCTTTTACACGCTTTCCTTTTACGCAAAATGTTAATCCAATGCTTTTGCACATCAAGCGTGTTGTAAGGCTTCGCCTTTTGGAGCTTTCTCTAACCAGTACGGCCAATTTTCATATTTCTGCGCCTACCATGGCTATGTCTGGTTTGGTTTTTCCTAAGATACCGGGTAACCATGCCTACAGTATCCAAAACCATAGAAAATTTATTAATCATTATCCTCAAAAACTTTTTTCTCCATTTGCTGAATCGACCGACCATGATTACTACGATAATTTTGAACGTGATCATTTTCCCATTTTTGTTCGTGATTTTATGAATCATGCAGATGGTTACTCTCAAATTAGTTTTATCGAATTTATCTCAAAAAATAAAAGTTTTAGAAGTTTTGATAATCAGTTTAAATCTATAAACGACGAAGAGTACGATTTTTACAACTCTATCCCTTCTAAGAAAGCTTTGGAATATCTCTATCCCTTTCTTTTTTTGAAACTTTGGTTGAATTCTATTAATTCAGAATATAAAGATACAAATTGGAGTGACGAAGATTTTAAAGTTCAAAAGCTAATTTTTGAAAGCGTTGTCTACAGCAATTTTCTGGAACCGCGCATTATTCCAAAAATTTTTATAAAATCGAATAGTTATTTTTTTACAGCTCTAAGGAGATTGCTCGATCGTCTTACTTTTTACTCTTATAAAAAGTTTGCTACTCCACGGGACACCGAAGAGCTTCTTTTTTCGCTCCGTTCAGCTAATAGAATTTTGATTGAATCGAAAAAAATTTCACCTCTTTACTACAAAAATCTTTTTATTTTTTTGAGTAGAAGCATTTATCATCTTAACAAAGCTTTTTTTTCGATTGAAAACTTTACAGTTCGCCAGATTTTTACCTATACACTTATTCTGCGCCAAATTGAAGAAATTTATTTTAATGTTAACCAAAGACTTCAATATCAAGATAAGCTTAGTTTGGATTACCGGCTGGGAAATTTTTTTTTGATAAAAATTCAAGCTAAACTCGATGGGTTTTCTCAAATTAAGCTATCTAGGAAGTAACTATGCGTTATTGGTCCTCCAACAGTATTTTCATATTGATTGATAAATTTTTTATTACGCATCGTTCCCCAATTTTTTTGGGTTATCTTTGGAACTTTGGCGTATTTGCATTCCTTTGTCTTTTTATCCAAATTTTGACTGGACTTTTTTTGGCAATGCACTATAATGGTAGCACAGCTGAGGCATTTAATAGTGTTGAACATATCATGCGAGACGTTAACAATGGTTGGTTTCTACGTTATACACATGCTAACGGTGCTTCTTTCTTTTTTATTGCTGTTTACATTCACGTGTTGCGCGGTATGTATTATGGTTCATTTGTAAAACCGAGACAGCATATTTGGTATGTTGGCTCAATTATTTTGCTTTTGCTGATTTTGACCGCTTTTTTGGGTTATGTATTGCCTTGGGGTCAAATAAGTTTTTGGGCGGCAACTGTTATTACAAATATGGTTAGCGCGGTTCCTTTCGTAGGAACTGATATTGTTACCTGGATTTGGGGTGGTTTTTCAGTTGGAGGCCCTACACTAACTAGGTTTTATGCTCTTCACTATCTTTTTCCATTTGTCATCCTAGCTTTGGTTTTGTTTCATATTTTTTTGCTTCACAAACATGGTTCTAATAATCCACAGGGTATTGAACCACGAATCGACGATAACTTTTTTTTCCCTTACTATATTGTTAAAGATATTTACGCTATTATTCTTTTTTTTATTGCCCTTTCCTTTGTTATTTTCTTCTACCCGAACACTTTGGGTCACCCAGACAACTATATTCCGGCTAATCCTCTTGTAACACCAACCCACATTGTTCCTGAATGGTATTTTTTGCCCTTTTACGCTATTCTTAGATCCATTCCGGATAAACTTTATGGCGTTGTAGCAATGGTTGCATCTATTATTTCCTTGGGACTTATTCCGGTTACTCAGCAGCCTTACGTGACCTCTATGGAATTTCGACCTGCATCAAGATTTTTTTTTTGGTGGTTTGTCAATTGCGCAGTCGTTTTGGGATGGATTGGAAGCCAAACAGCCAAATATCCTTATGTTGAAATTGGACAGCTAGCCACCGGATTTTATTTTTTTTATTTTTGGATTCTAATGCCATTTATTATTGCTCTCGAAAATGAGATTGGTTTTAATAAGGAGAATTCGAATGAGTTTTCCTTGCAACCCTCTCTTTCTTAGTTTTTTATAATTTTAAATTATTTTTCATGAACGAGTCATTTAAACTAGTAGGTGCAGGTTTGGCCACAATTGGTCTTGTAGGTGCAGGTGCAGGTGTTGGTATCGTGTTTGGTAGTTTTTTGCTTGCTTTGTCACGTAATCCATTTTTGCGTGATGAACTTTTTCGTTACGCCATTTTGGGTTTTGCTTTGACAGAAGCCGTAGGACTTTTGGCTCTAATGATGGCCTTTTTGATTCTATTTCGTTAAAAAAAATTAATGTTGTTACTCTGCTAGGTAGGTGGCTGAGTGGTAAGGCACCGGTTTTGAAAACCGAGGTACTGTTTTTCGGTCGAGGGTTCGAGTCCTTTCCTGCCCGTGGGACATAGCCAAGTTGGTAAGGCGGTGGATTTTGGCTCCATGATGCGGAGGTTCGAGTCCTCCTGTCCCAGTGGGGAATTTTATTTTTTTTGGATGGGGTCATAGCTTAAAGGCAAAGCAGCGGCCTTTTAAGCCGTTGATCGTGGTTCGATTCCACGTGACCTCATCCTATTTATGCATTTTTTTGGTTTGTAGCTCAAATGGAAGAGTGTTGCGCTTCGAACGCAAAGGTCCGGGTTCAATTCCTGGCGAACCCACTGTTGCAATATCAAAATCTTAAAGATTATTTTAATTATAAATATATTATATACAAAACATGCCTATCGGATTGGAAATTCAATTTCTGTACTTCGTTTACATTTTTATACTCCTTTTGTCACTAAGTTTCGTTTTTTTCGTTGGATATAACTTCTTTTTGGTACTTATTTACTTGGAACTTTCTGCTCTTGCTGTTTCTTCCCTCCTCGTTATCACGGCTAACTATTTTGATAGTTTTTTCGTTGAGTTTTTCGCAGTTTTGCTTATGGCCGTTGTGGGCGCGGAATCCGCCGTTGCTATTTCTATTCTAATTCTTGCTACAAATCAGGGATTGGATCTTAATTCGTATGCTTTGAGTTCCCTAAAAGGCTAGTTAGTTTATATTTTTTTATGTACAGTCTAATTATTTTTGGTCCAATTTTTATGTTTCTTTATTGTATCCTTTTCGGTCGATTTATGGGCGGTTTTTACACTGCGTGGGCTGTTACTCTTTCAACTTTTTTTTCAGTTTGTTTTTCCTTTGATGCAATGTTGCTTATGATGAATTCTAATTTTAATTTGGTTTACTACTTTAATATTGCCAAACTAGTCGAAATTAATTTCTTGAATATTAGTTGGCATAGCTATTTTGATTATCTGACTTTGTCTATGTTTTGCCTTATTACCCTTGTCTCTTTCTTTATTCAGATTTTTTCTATGGGTTACATGGGGGAGGATGCTTCCTTTGTTCGATTTATAAACTACTTGTGTTTTTTTATAATTGCAATGCTACTGCTGGTAGGTTCAGCTAATTTTTTTCAAATGTTTTTTGGCTGGGAACTTGTTGGTTTGGCCTCCTTTTTGTTGATTAATTTTTGGTTTGCCCGCCAGGACGCAAACATTTCTGCTTACAAGGCTGTAGCTGTTAACAGGGTTGGTGATTGTTTCATTCTAATGGCCATTTTTATTTTTATTTACCTGTACCAAACTGTTGAATTTGATGTTCTTTTTTCCATTTTTATTCCAGACTTCTGGACGTCTCTAGCTTTTTTGTTTGTTGTTTTCGGTGCTTTTGCTAAATCTGCCCAATTTTTTTTTCAAGGTTGGTTGCCTGACGCTATGGAAGGCCCTACACCGGTGTCCGCTTTGCTTCACTCCGCTACCATGGTTACAGCAGGTGTTTTCCTAACTCTTCGTTTTATGGATATGTTGGCCGCTTTCGACTTTGTTCGCTATCTTGTTGTTTTTTTCGGTCTTTTGACAGCTTTGTATGCTATGTCTGTTGCCGCGGTTTCTGATGATACTAAACGAGCAACTGCCTACACTACTCTAAACCAGCTTGGTTTTATGTTTTTTGGTTGCGGCAGTCTGGCAGGCCCTACGGTTCTTTTTCACCTTATTGTACATGGTTTTTACAAGTCTTTTTCTTTTCTATCAGCAGCAACTGAGCTTCACGATCTGGAGGATGAGCAGGACGGTGAATTTGACCATCTTGATGTTACGTCTGAATTTTCTTATTACGATTTGCTAACCAGTCTGGTTTTTGTTTCCATCAACGCTATTCCTTTCACATCCCCATCGATCTCTAAGGAATTTATGCTACTTTCTGGTATGGAGAATTCAGCTGATTACCTAACTTTTTTTGTAACTATAATCCTCTTTTCAAGCCCCATTGACGAAGGGCGTGACGATGTTGATGACTATTCGGATTATAATTACTATGTTGATGACGTCTATGTTCCCGGTTCTTTTCCATTTGCTATGACTATCGCTGTTAGCTCACTTGGTATTATCTCAATTTTTTCAGCTACAATACTCGAAGAATTTTTTCTTGATATGAATTTTTTTTGGTCAGGAACTAACGTTAATTTCAGTTGGATTGACACTAAAGGTACATTTTTGCTATTTTTGCCATTCCTTTCTCTAATTTTTTCAGAATTTGATTTTTCGAGATCTTCAAAAGTTGAGGATTTTAACTTTAACGTAATTACCTCTCGAGACGACTCTCGCTATCAGGCTATTTTGTTTAATGCCGATCTTTGGTTTTATGATGAGCTTGTTGCCAAAATTTCTTCAAATTTTTACAAGTTCTCTAACTTTTTTGCCAACCAGTCTTTGGACAAAGCTTACTTGGAATATTACTATATTGATTTCCTCCACTATATTACAGGTCATTTTGACTTTAATAATAAGTATTCGTACAATTCTATTGAGAAGGCTTATCCATCTTCTCTTTTTTTTATGCTTATCGCATCGGTTCTTTTTTACCTTTTGCCGTTCTTCACATGGGCTTTTTGTATTTTTTTTCTTTTTGAGCTGAACTATTTTTTTAATATTCAAAACAATGATTCTGAAATCCCCAAGTACTACTAAAATTAAGAAGCCTATTTTGGTCGGGGAAGCGCCGTTCTCTGGCTTTTATTCAGGTTTCTATTTTGTACCTTTGTATGCTTTGCAGCATATGTACTACGGCGTATCTCCTAGATCCCGTTACTCATCTTATAATTTGTTGCTCCGAAAAAACAAAGGGGTATCTGCTCGTCCAAGACTTTTTGTTAAGCATAAAAAAGACTTTATGCCACTTCCCAATTTTTACATTTCGAAGGTCTTTTTTCTTAAACGTTTTGGTTCATGGTTGGAGGGTAAAAAAAATTTTTTTTGGCTTAAACCAAATACCTTTTTTTATGACTTTTTCCTGGGTTTTTTCCTTTTTGTTATCTGGCAGCTCGGTGGTGGTTTTCGACTTTCCCCTCTTTACGACCCTACCAAGCAGCTTAATCTTTTTGGTTTTTATGATTTGAAAATTACGCCGCTGTCGGTAATTTTCAAATTTTATGCGAAATTGGCTTTTTTTTTCGGGTTCGACAGTACGGCCGGACTTTACGATTATTATTTTTTTAACAAGCATTCATTGACTCGGGGATTCATAGTTCCTTATTTGGTACATGAAAGAAAAAATTGGGGTAAAAAACTTGACCCTCTTTGTTACTTCATTCTCCCCATTCTTACTCTTATACCGGAGCTTGTTTTTTCACTTTTTTTTCACTTCTTCCTTAGATTTTTTTTGCACCACTTTTATTCTTTTATAGGTGGTCTTATTTTTAACTATGAAAATAAAATAACCCTGTTTGACCATTTTTGGATTCAGTTGTACGCTTACTACATTGAAGACGTTTGCTCTCTTCTACGAATTACAGGTCTCGGTGTCAAGTACCGACTGCGCCTGCGCCATATTTCGACTATCAGCACTTTTTACTATTTTCATTCGAAACTTTTTAGCAAGTATTGGCGTCGTAAATTTTATAGAGTTTTTTCTGAGTATGGCACTAACGAATTTATCTTTAGTAGTAAATTTTCTACTAAGCTTTATAGAACCCGCGAATACGACAAAATAGTCGGTTTTAAAGACATAATTTTTCTAAATGACCTGAGACCTGTTAATCCAATAAACCCTAACAGAATGCCAGATGCAGGGCCATTTTTTAAATCTTATTTTTCCAAATTTTATATTTTTAGAGTTGTGGGCTTTTCCATTATTAAAAAATTGCGACAAATTCCCGCTTTGTCAGAACTTAGTCCATTTTTTGAAAAAAATTTTTTGAAAAGATTTCAATTTTTTACTTATCAGGAAGCAATAGCGGTAAATTCTGCATACACTTCAAAATATTTTGATCTAAAAGCTCAAGCCTTTCGTCGGTATAAGTTCACCTCTACTTGGTTCAAATCCCACTTTGCTGACCATTGGCCATTTAGATTTTTTTATTTTATGGGGTTTGAATATTTGTTTTTCGAGTTTTTCATCTCATTTTTTCGTTCTCTTTCGTTCTTTTTTGGCTATCTTTGGCTCTTTATTGGAACATTGCCGCTAGTTACACATCTGGTTTACTTTTATAATCGCCGAGTTAAAATTTATCGGATTTACTTGTCTTCCTCGACTTATAAAACATCTAATTTTATTTTTCGTTTTTTTGGCTATTTTTTTTATACCTGGTTTGGTTCTCTTGGTTTTACTCTCTACATAAACTTTTTTACGTTTTTGCTTAGCAGCTTTAAGGAGTTTATCTTTTTTACTTATAGAATCGCAAAAAAAATTTTTTTGTACTTTTACGCGTGGTACACTTACATTTTTTGGCTATTTTTTAGACCAGTTTTGACCATTTTTTTTTTTATTTATCTTGAATTTCGTTTTTTTTTTTTGTTTCTTGTAGAACTGGTCAGGTACTATAAAACGACGTCTCTTACATTTTATTACTATGCAATTAAAGATGCTTATTTCACTAATTTTAGAAAATTTTTTATTGGTTCTAAATTTTTTAGACTTTTTACTAGAGAAATTGGCGAGGATTTGGAAGAAACTCCTTATAATAATGATCAGGACTTGGAAGATGATTATATCTCAGACTACTTGTCTGACTTTCCGGCTTACGAAGATTTTCAATCAATTTCGGACAGGCCGGACCAGGGTTATTTCGACCCCCACTTTGCTGACCACTACTATGATTACTGGTATCCTGTTTCGGCAACAAATTACGATTTTTACCCCGCTAAACCAAATTTGGAATTTTTTGCTGAAAATTATTTTGAGCAAGAGAACGATCTATTTTTTCAACTTTTTTGTATTTGGACCAGCCCAACTCTATTTGATTTTAAAGACTACTCTTCCACTATCCCCCCTTACTTTAAGAAGGATACTTACGATATGACTTCAATAAACCCAAGAAGCTGGTATCCTCTTGAACTTACTCAGGATAACAATTACGAAGAAGATCAGGTTGAGTATCATACGGACGCTGGCCCAGATGAAATGGAAGTTTCGGAAAGCACCGCGTCTCACATTATTCCGTTTGATTCGGATAGAGCACGTTTGTCTAAGTTTGCTAAATTTTATCAAAAAAAGCTTACTCGTTGGCACAGCTACCAAATTAAAAATAACTTTTCTAGAATTCCCGATTCGTTGAAGTACTTGCCTATCCCGAAACCTAGCATGCCTGTTTCGGTTGAACACTGGAAGCAAGCTACTCAATCGGTTTCTAAATTTTTTTTCACAAATTCCCAATCAAGGAAACTCGGGCTAAAGTTTGACACCATCCAGGAGCTTGAAGTAGTTTGGTCAAGGATCGCTTATGAAGTTGATAGGAATCCGCGCAAATTTTATGACTTCCTATCCGATTCGAAAGAATCAAAAATTTTTGATTCTTTCGTCTTTCATGCGAAGTCACCACAAAGATTTACTTTTTCCAAATTTTTTAAACCACGAGTAACTGAAACTGCTAATTTTATTCGCTATTTGCACGATTATTTCTCAGGTTACGCGGGTGTAATCGAAATAAAAAATAATAAACATTTTTATTCTAGAAATGTTTACCATAATCTTTTTGTAACGAGTTATTTGAACTTTTTGGCAGCTTCTGACCATAAGAATTTTATAAATAAGTTTGTAATTCTTTCTCAATTTTCTCATTTTACGGAAATTCAACGTGCTTTTGAGTTGTTTGTTAAACATAAAAACCCTGACGTATCTTTTTATAAACCTGCTGACATCAAATTGACTTTTTTGGAAGAAATCTATGCTGCCCAGGCGAGTCTCAAGCTTAGTCAGAATTATTCTCCAGTTTTTGCAGCGGATTATTGGAGGGACGAAGACGGTATAACTTTTTGGGCATTCCCAAACAGGCTAAGACGTACCTTTACCCGTACACTTAATTTTTTGGCTTTTGGTGCACCTTTTACTCCAACGCTAGCTAATTTGTTTTTTTTTCAGAAAAAAATTAAAAAAAGAAGAAAGAAGAAACAAAAAAAAAAAATTAATAAAAATGACTTGCTAAAAGTTTTTGCAGTTTGGTGTCGGCATGAGCGTGACCTTTTGTTTTGGAAGTTTTCTACAAGAGGAAATCGTGATCACTATTATTCTGTTCCCTACATTAAACCGGATGCCCCAAGAACAATTAGTTATGAAAAGTTGTTTTCAACTTTTTTGTTGGATTCCTATATTTCGGTAAAAAATTCTATATCAAAACTCTCTACTTCCTATAAATCTTTTATGTTTAGGAATTACAAACCATCAGGTTTGTTTTTTCAGTATATTGACGGAGAGGACTACTCAAACAGGATAAGGGAAAAACTTTTCCAAAAAACATTCCTAAAAAGAAGAGCTTACTTTACCTATGATCAAGTTATTCAAGGTTCTGTGTGGCCAACCTTGAATCCTATGCTCGAAGAATTTTTTTACGAAGTTTATTACCTTAATTACAATATTTTTTCCCCAACTGCATTTAATGATTACTGCTACTCAGATTTTTTCCCCGATGATTATAGAGATTCAGGACTTGATATCTACGATGACTATATTTTTGTTGGCGGCGTTCAGGATTTTTATAGAGGTTTTGCGGAGGGTTCCGAGGATCTTATTGTTTCCCCCGACGAGTATGGCGATGAAGACACAGATACTTTGGAAATTGCTGATGAATCCAATTGGAGATCCGATGAATACATGGATTACGACAGTTCGGCGGACGAGGGTTTGTCATACGGTGACGAGACTGGTGGAGAAAATCCCGTTCATTATCTTGAACGCTTCTGGTTCAATAGCGACTGGTTTTTTTTCAGCGAACATGTGGATAGCGATGAGGGTTTTGAGGAATGGGAACCCGACGAATTTGATTCGATGTACGATTTGGATCATTCTATTGATAGACTTTTTTTTGGAGCGCTAAAAAGAAAAAATCATTTTCCTGCTACTGATCAAAGAATCTTTTTGGGAACTCTATACGACGAAACGTCTAATCTAGATAAAGATTTGGATTATTCTAAAAACTTTGAAATTGCTATAAATAATGCTGAATCAAAGTCGATTGCGATCGGTCATATTAAATTTTCTGACCAAAAAAAAAATTATTTTAATTTTTATAAACTTTACTTGCTTGCAGGTTTTCGTTTTTTTCTTTATTTTATTTTCGCAATTCGTGCTGGTTTGGTAGTTTTTTTTTTTAGCAATTTTGATAACCCGAAATATTATAAATTGTTGAAAGCAAGAGCTCATTATTTGCAATGGTACGATAAATATACTAGCTTTTACAATTATAAGCAGCGCCTAGATGATTGGATTAAATTTTTTGGAGAATTTAAAGATGAAAAAGTCTTTTTTAATTATGTTGCGCTAAATAAAAAGAATCTTATTAGTGAACCTCACACCTCAAACTTCATTCATGACCCTTACGGTCGCTTTTGGTTTCAATTTCCTTTTACAAACCATCTTCGAGATTTTTCGTATTATACTTCTGTAAATTTGCTAGAAACTGATTTTCATTTTGGGGATATTGGGTTTAATCCTAAGCTTGGTAAATTCAATTTGAACTCTGAGGAAGAACTTGATAAGTATCAAACTGACACGACAATGGCTGGACCTGGCGCGGACCTGAGCGGAATTGAGCAACTTTCTGAAAGCAATATCTACAAAACACCCAATAGGTTTTTTTCTTCCGACCCCACCATAGATATAAATTTTTTCAGAATAAGATATAGGCAAAAACTTGATAATATTACTTCTTTTCCCTGGTTTTCAGATCGTGCTAAAATTGAAACAGTTGGTTCAGACTTTACGTATTTGGATTTGATGTTTGTAGATGATATATCTGAGGACGACGAGTTTATTGATGAAGAGGCTGAACATCACCCTTTTTACACATATAATACAAGTTTTTTTTACAAGTATTTCGAAAGAGGACGGTATGGCGCTTCGCGAAGCCAGTATTTGCCTAATGATGGAACACTTGATGGCCTTTCGTTGGAAGAAGTTGATTGGGATATCGGCTCTATGGTTAGTTTTTCATCTGATGATTTTAATACCCATTTGGAGGACTTTTCTGAAAAATACGATTTGTATAGCTCTGCTTTTTCGGATTGGTTCGATATCTTTTACGATTACTTTTTTTACACGACTCAAATTAAATTTAAAAAGTTTGTATTGAGTCCTTTTCGATACTGGGAAATTTCGTCAAATTCAAACTGGCTAAAGCTTGCGGCTGATTACGGAGTTTGGGTTCTAATAATCAGAAACTTTTTTAATTTGTCTATCTTTATTGCTCTCCTTATTTATGGTTTTTTTACCATTACTCGTCTAAGCTACTATTTTTTTGGTGAATTTTTTAGTTATGGATTTTTCGGTTTTTTTATTTTTATACTTTTTTTTATTTATTCGATCTTTATTCTTAGATTTCTTTTCAAATCTGCCAATGACTTTTACAAATCATTTGACTTGGAAGAAAGAATCGCAGTTTTTGTTAGCTTGACCATTTTTTTTTACGTTTTTAACCTAAATGGTTACATGCGAAATTCTGCTCATTACGCTGTAACTTTTAGCGGATCTAGTTCTACAAAATTGATGCTTTCAAATAACTTTAGTGCTGATTGGCGTCGCATAGCAGTAGATTGGTATCCCGAATCGGGCTTCCAGCACCGTCCTGAGATAAATTACCAGGGCTGGCTTATCTATAAAATAGCCCCGCTACGGCCTCGTTATTACTATGAGGACCAAACGCACAAACAGTTTGCTAAAATTGTCAATCCTGATAGACAAGTTTTTGGGTACAGTTTTAACCTAGCCCCTTACCCAACTTATTTTAATCCTTATAATATTTATAACTTTATGAAATTTCAGCTTTTTAACGTTACAAACGAAAACTTCGTTGGATATACCCAATATGATAGAGCAATTGAGGCGAATAACGTTAGAACAAGTGTTGATAACGCGTATACCGTACTGCATCGCCCACAAATAGTTAATTGGCTTCATATGACTACCGCAGAATCAAGGGAAATGGCAAAAAAAGAAATTGCGATTCAAGGAGCTCTCTCCGTTTCTTCGCCTGCACTTTTTTCTTATTCAGCTGTAACAGTGGAAAGAAAAAAATACAACAATCGTGAATTTGTTAATCCTGTTAATCAATCTAAAGTTTGGACACCCTACTCTCCGGTTTCTACACCCAGGTCTTTGCACCCCTACGATTTTAGACCTAAACAAATTCTTGAAAGCTATAATATTAACGCAAACAAACTAAATTCAAGTGTTTACTCAAATTACTTGGCCACACGTTTTAATAAAAATTTGTCCAGCATTGATGATATTCCTGATATAGTTAGAAGGGACGTTCACATTTACAAAAATCAAATTGACGCTGAGGGCGATTTCCTCGGCACGGCAAAAACGAGGAAGTATATTAGGTCTTCTTACAAGCTTTTTAACAAAAAAAATTTTCTAAAAACGAACAATCTTTACGAAAGATCGATTAGTTTGCGCTGGTATCATAAAAAGCTCGCACAAAATAGTTTTCTTTATCGATATTCCGACAATTTTAGAAAATATCTTTTTTTGTATAACCCACAAAAAGCCAAACCTCTTCGTGACGCCTACATGCTGTCTTTCAAGGATCTTGTTCCCTATCCAGAGTTTTTGGGTCACGGTAAAACCAAAATTGCAAAAATTACCAAGTCTGACTACTTTAGATTTTTGGATTCAAAACAAAAAAAATTGTATTTCGCAATTTTGGAAGCTGAGACTTTTGAGTCAGCCGGTACACTTATCCAGCAAGTTAGTCTTTACCCTAAGTCAGGTACCACTTACAAATTTTATTTTAACGCGATTGATTCTAGTCGTTTTCCTCTCGATTACTTTTTTTTTGAAGAGTACATTAAAATTTATGAGTCAATTATTAAAGATATTAATTCGACCGTTCCTGCAGGTGCGCCGCGAACCCTTCCTTACTCTTTTGATTTTTATTACAAAATGAAATTTCCGATTACTATAGATAATTTTTATTTGCAGCTGCGCGACTTTATTTCGAATTCTCGTCTTGAAAGTATTGACAGTTTGACAAATTTTTTTTCTGATTATATGAGTTTTAAAAATTTGCGCTATAAAAATTATTACGATCTTAAAATTTCTCAGATAAAAAACGTACATTATGAAACTAAACTAGTACAGGCTAACCGTATGCGTCGTTCTAAACTTCTGTCTAATTATTTTAGAGTTGCTAAAGCTGCAAACAAACAAGCTTTGAGTGATTACTACAGGAATGCTTTTACGCTAATCAATCCTTACAAACAAACTGCTTTTTTTAATTATGCTTCTTCGGCTTCATTTGGCAAAGGTATTAACAAAAAAAAAAATAACTTTAAAATCTATGATCCTTTTTACAGCTTGCGATCAAAAAATTTTCAATATAGGTCTTCTTTCGATAACCGATTTAAAGTTTATAATTCGGAGGCAGATTATCTTAGACCGGTTTTTGACCTAGAAAAAAGACTTAACAGGCGTCTTCGAAAGAGAAGGTTTATCAATAAATATGCTAAGCGTTACACGTTTGGATGGCACGAGTACTGGTATGTTGAGGCGACTTTTTGGTACATTTTTTTGGATTTTATTATGGTCCGAGACATACTTGAGAATGCCGACTCCGTTCATGGAACTACTTTTGAAGACACTTTCGATTATAAGTTTAACGAATATAACTTCAATTCAGAAGCAAGAAAATTTTTTGATCTAAGTTCAAAAAATTCTATTATTAACATGAATACAGCAACTGAAAAAAAAATATCGAAGAAAACTTTTGTTGATAGTTATCTCCAAGAACAGCGAAAGCTAAAAAATTCCTTTATTCATAAGCGTTGGGAAACGGAGTATGACGATGATCAGTTTATGGAACCACTTCCTAGGTACACGTATGCAGATAGAATTGGTGGAGTTGACCTCCCACCACTTAGAACTAATCGGTTTAATTTTAGAAAACCACATTTTTTTACCCGAATACGTTCTGAGCACTGGTCCGCAATTGCGAGAGAACCTTCACCATTTGAGCGCCAGCGTAAACCCTTTTTTGGCGTTTCAACTCGCGATGAAGCCGCGTTTTATTTCGAAAAAAAGTTTAAAGACACAGAAACTGACGAGTTTCCATTCCATATGGTAAACCACATCTTGCGTTCTTACATTTGGTTTAACACCTTGCAACGTTCTAGGATGCTGTATAAAAAGTCTGGTCGTGCAAAAACTTATCCTTATAATCAGAAATTTCTGAAATTGTTTACCAAAACATCTAATAATATTTCTGATTATATTGATGATTTTGCTTCCCCTCTAGATATCAGGGAATGGCAGCAGTACAAAGATCAATTTTTTGTTAAATTGCCTATAAAATTTTTGTCCTATAAAAAGCCGATTAATGATCTTCCAGCAATTTTTAATAAAAAAGTACTTTGGCAAAACAACCCAGATTTCAATTACAATAGGGTTAGTCCAAAAATTTCTGCTCTAGAAAAAAATGTGGTTTTGCGAGCTAGATTGAAATTTTTTAAAAGATTTTTGCAAGATAAAAAAAAATATAAAAATTTTCATAAAAGATCGTATAAATTTTCTCGT
>Ga0138292_1177192_pt1 | contig 16987 bp, 10 predicted proteins | sample S_140709_E_mt_FD_106913 | JGI IMG/M metagenome (GOLD analysis project Ga0138292, IMG submission 106913) | Freshwater microbial communities from Lake Simoncouche, Canada - S_140709_E_mt (Metagenome Metatranscriptome) | ecosystem: Environmental > Aquatic > Freshwater > Lake | place: Canada: Quebec... | reverse complement strand
TGTTGATACCATGAGTGTAGTTAGCCAAGTCATTCTTAAAGCAGACGACGAACTCCGCTATCCCAGCAGTGGTGAACTTCGGGGTATTGAAAACTTTTTAAAAACAGGCCAGCAGCGTATCCGTATCGCTGAAACTCTGTCTGAAAATGAAAAGAAAATTGTCGATCAAGCTCAAAAACAGTTATTTAAAAAACGTCCCGACTACCGCGCCCCAGGCGGCAATGCCTACGGTCAACGCCAGTATAACCAATGTTTGCGTGACTATGGTTGGTACTTGCGTTTAATCACCTACGGTGTTCTCTCTGGTAATAAAGAACCGATTGAAAAAATTGGTTTGATTGGCGTAAAGGAAATGTATAACTCCCTCGATGTACCTGTTCCAGGCATGGTGGAAGCGATTCGTTTTCTAAAAGAAGCCGCTTTGGGTCAACTCAGTGCTGAAGATGCTCAAGAAGCGGCTCCCTATTTTGATTACATCATTCAAACAATGTCTTAGGGAAATTAAGTATTATTATTAGGGGAACAGGGAGAAAAGAACGAAAAGCCTTAGTAGCTTCTAGTTTTTTGTGCTTCAACTGCCCCTAATTTTGTTTTTTTCCCTTAAATCCCTTGAGCGTAAATCCATGACCTGGCTAAAGACGTTTCCTTGGTTGTCCTTGAGCATCATGCTGATTACCTATGTGGTGTTTGGCTGGCATATTGCAGAAGCCAGTATCAACTGGAGCCACTCTCTGGTTATTCAAACCAATGGTTTAGGTTTGGGGTTAAAGGATGAATCTTTGATGCTGGCTATTCATTTATTTGCGATTTTGATCATTGTTCTCACATCCCTCGCTTTGACCGCACCCTTAACGCTGATGACGTTTTTTGTGAGCAGTTGGATAAAATCGGAGTTGCAATCCATTGTCTCTATGATTGTTTGGTCTTTTGTGTTGGTTTTAATACTCCGTTGGCTGAATTATTTTATTCAATTTTCGGTGTTGCTGAGTGCAGCAGTTTTGGGCAGATTGGAACTGCGTTATATTGGTTTTAGTCGATCGCAAACCATTGGGATCTTAACCATACTAGGTCTCATCGGTTTTGGTAGTGGAGCAATGAGTTACTTCTATTACTTCGATCCCGATGTTTTAAAAATAAGATAGGGAATACGCCTAAAAATAAAATTATGTCAGAAAATTCTAAGAAAAGTTCCAAGAAATCTATTTTACAGAAAGTTTTCATTGTCGGTTCTGGTTTGGCATTTTTAGGAATGATGACCCTGCCAATGCTCGATATGTTCAAAGAATCCCCAGACTCAACCCAAGCCGCGTCCCCCAACACAAACCCCCAGGAGCAATTAAACAAAATTGCTGATGGTTATGAAAAAGTTTTAAAGCGAGAACCCAATAATCCCACTGCGCTCCAGGGTTTGGCAGAAGTTAGACTGAAAATGAATGACCTCAAAGGAGCGATCGCGCCAATGGAGAAATTAGTCGCGCTTTACCCCGAAGAGACAAAATTAAAAGGATTATTAGACGCAATCAAGCAACAGGTCAAAACAGGGAAAGCTCCTAGTGGTGTAGCCCAACCGCCTCAACCGAATAAGTAGGGACTCCATCGGTCATTCTTCCCAAACAGCGTTAAAGCGATTAATGTTCGATTCCTCCAAAATCATAATGAAGTGTGAAGAATGGGTGCGATCGCCCTCTGCTCTCACGGACAAAAACCAACATATTTAAGATAATTGAATTCTCAGCCATATTTGTTGAGTTTGTTTGCGATGTTTGTTAGTTTTGTTGGATTACAGGGCAAGCTATAACTGTAACCTCTGAGCTTTGTGTCCTGACCAGAACGATTCTTTAAATGATGACTGCTCAATTTCCTTCGTCTCATTCCATTCCTATTCAAGAATTTACAGCTTCTCGACAGACAAGCTTTTTCGATGGTTTGAAGCAACCTCGATTTAGCGGCCAACTGGTGCTGAAAAATCCTAATGGGGAGCAGTGGTTTTTCTACTTCTACCTCGGTCGGATTATGTACGCAACGGGGGGAGTTCATGCTGTTCGACGGTGGAGACGACAGATCGCACTGTATTTACCCCAAATTGCCGCCAACCTTTCTTCTGTTCAGTTGGATTTAGCCAGTCTAGACCCCCATGATCTACAACTCTGTTGGGAATATCAGTTATTGTGTCTTTGGGTTGAACAACAAAAAGTCACTAGGGAACAAGCAGCACGCCTGATTCGAGCAACGATCGCAGAAGTGTTATTTGATATCACTCAAACGATGGAAGTTTCCTGTGAACTTCGTCAGGATAATTTGTTATCTACCCGACTGGTTCTGATTGATGCAGATCAAGTAATCGCCGAGTCCCAACAGTTTTGGCACAATTGGCAAGCGGCGAAAATTGCTGATCGTTCCCCCAATATGGCCCCCGTGATTCGTCAGCATGAAGAACTGCAAAAAAGAACGTCCCCCCAGGTTTTCCAGACCTTGAAGCAATTATTGGATGGAAATCAAACTCTGCGGGATTTATCCGTTCGCATGAAGCGGGATGTTTTGAGTGTGACCACTTCTCTATTGCCCTATTTGCAATTGGGATTAGTCGAGTTAATCAAGATTCCTGATTTAGCCCCGCCCGTTACGCCGCCTTCTACGGGGGTTGTCGCTACTCCCGATGTTCCCACTGGGCCATTGATTGCCTGCATTGATGACAGCCCGCTTATGTGTCAGACCCTGGAAAAAATTCTAACCACCGCCAATTATCAATTTATTGGTATTAATGATCCGTTAAGAGCGATCGCCATTTTATTGGCGCGAAAACCCGAACTCATTTTTCTGGACTTAGTGATGCCCAATGCCAATGGCTACGAAATTTGTGGACAACTCAGAAGACTTTCCATTTTTAAGCATACCCCTATTGTCATCTTGACAGGAAACGATGGCATCGTGGATCGGGTTAGGGCTAAAATGGTAGGATCGACTGATTTTTTAGGAAAACCCGTGAATCCAGACCAAGTGCTAAGTACAATCCTCAAATACATCAAGCAAGATGAGCCAGTTTAGCCATTTCAGTCGAAAGAAAATCCTAAACTGCCGCGCTTATTTTAAAATTGTTCATCAGTATTTTTTTGAATTTTTCACCTTGAGAGGTCGCCAACAATGGGAACTATTTTGTTAATTGAAGACTCCATCACGGAGCGAACTATTATCACAGATTTTTGTAAAAATCTTGGTATTAATGTCACCGTCGCGACGAGTGGGGAAGAGGGGTTGGAAAAACTCCATAACAACCATCCCGATGTCATTGTCTTAGACGTAGTTTTGCCTGGAAAAAGTGGTTTTGAAATCTGTCGAGAAATTAAAGCGACCGAACAAACTAAAACTATTCCCGTCATTCTTTGTTCTACCAAAAGTAGTGATATGGACAAATTTTGGGGTAAACGTCAAGGGGCCGATGCCTATATTACTAAACCCATTGATCAGGATATTTTTAATACAACCGTACAACAATTTTTAAAACCTTAATTACACAATTTAATTTAGTGAATCACCAACCTTTATATTTTTCTTAAAATCGACCTTCGCCCCAGGTGAATGATTCGTTTTTTATGGATTTGTCCTTGTAGGAGTCGTTATCGTGGTATCCGAGTTTCGTTCTTCATTGAATTCCCCTACTTCCCCCAAAGCATCACGCCTTTCCCAACAACAATTTTTGAGATTTCATTTAGAGCCTGATACGGAAGCCATGATCCCTGTTTCCCAACTCTCTGAAGTCCTCACCATTGCGCTTGGTCAAATCGTTCCTATTCCCCATCTGCCTCCCTGGGTATTGGGTGTTTACAATTGGCGGGGTGAAATTTTGTGGATGGTAGATTTAGGGCATTTAGTTGGACTTACCCCTTGGCATCAGCAATCCACGCGGCGATCGCACTATCGCACCATTATTCTCAATGGAGAGGTTGGCTATAATGAAAAACAAAAAAAATCGGGATTTAAAAGCCAAGACCGCAACCAAATGCTGGGTTTAGTAGTCAGTCAAGTAGGAGATATCGAATGGTGTAATCCTGATGACATTCAATCACCACCAACTGCCAGCGTTAGTACTAAATTAATTCCCTATTTACGAGGCTTTTGGGTCAAACCCAATGGCGACATTATTACCACTTTAGATGGTCAGTCGATTGTCGCCAATTTAAAAAGCCAATAGTTTTTATTATTTTTATCCACGTTTTTAATCTTATTAACTTTTTTTCACCCTACAGTTTCTAGCCTTGATTGAGAGGTTATATTTCATGACTCAGACTTCTCCCAAATCCGACATCCCTGATCCGAATCAAATCCCCTCCCTTTCCTGGGATGAAAACCCCATTTCTCCCGAAGACTTTGGAGATTTTCCAGAAATTCTTTCCTTGGAATTGCCCTCTTTTTCTTTGGATGAATCTGCGCCACAAACGCCGACTGAATCAGAGGAGGATTCCTTGTTTGGAGAGGATACCTTTTTCTCGTCTCCTCCTGTAGAAGCTGGGGAAAATAGGAACGAATTCAAAACAGAAGCCCCTGCTGTAGCAGAAGTTTCGTCCGAAGCATTGCCTGATTTGTTGGCGGAATTAAACTCCGATGAGGTATCACCCCTTAATCATTCGGAAACCGAATCAGAAAGTTCTTCCGCGATCGCTCCCCCTGCTTTTTCGGATCTATTGGGTAATAAAGCGACCGAAGCCAAAGAAACAGAATTACCCGCCACGATCGCACCCCCGACTTTTGGGAATGTTTCTGGTGCCCAGGTTTTAAAAGCAGAAAAGCCAGGGGAAATTAAACCTCCTTCTTTTGCGGACTTGCCCGTTGAAGTTAAACAGGAGATGCCGTCAGAAACCGCGATCGCCCCTGAATTATCGATCCCTTCTTTTAGCCCTTCTATTGCTGTTCCTCGACCGATTACGACTAGCCCGAATTCCCCTGCGCCCGAAAAATATTCCTGGTGGGGAAGTTTGACTGCTCAGAATAGAGCCGTTTTCTTAGGTTTATTGGCGGGGGTGCTTCCCTTGGCGTTTGTCGGAGGCATCAATTACACCCTGATCAATAAGACTTTTGAACAACCCGTATCCACGAATCAGCAAGAGGTCGCTTCAACAGTCAAGGGGCAATTGCAGTCCAGCTTATTATTAGGGATTCTCGTCACCGCAGGGATTGTCGGGGGATTAGCTTACGCGATCGCAGGAAAAGAGACTGAAAAACTCCGAAAAATCTCCCAACGGGCTAAAAATCTCAATCAAGAAAACCTCGATAGACCCGTTAGTTTTCAAAGAGATAATGAGTTAGACCTGGTGGATGAGACGCTGACGGCCATGAGTCAACAAATTCAGACACTCCGTCAAGAACAAGCCCTATCTACCCAGCAATCCCAACTGCTCACGGAGATGGCCAACAGCAATATTCCCGATCAGGGAGCCTTATCATCCATTATTCAACGGGGCTTGGAGCAAGCTAAAAACCTCTTGGGTGTAGACCGCTTGCTGTTTTACCATCGCACCAAGTATCAAGATAAAGCCACCATTTATGAATCGATCGCGGGCAATACATCTAGTGTTTTGACCGAAAATTTACCCCATCCCCTGTTAGACGGTGATCTCTCCCCGAAAACCATCGTTATCAATGATGTTGCTAGTTCCAATCTGCTCGAAAATCATCAGCAATGGTCACAGCGTTATCAAGTCAAGGCAAGTTTAACCGTTCCTCTGTTCCGACAAAATGAATTAGTTGGGCTACTAACTGCCCATCGTTGCGACAAAGCTTATCAATGGCGCGATCGCGATCGGCAATTCCTGCAACAACTCACTGAACAATTACAAACCTTGTTAGACCGAGTGGCCCTCTTGCAACAACGACGGGATTCCACTAAGCGAGCGCAAATCCTCAAGGAAATTACCCTGAAAATTTCCTCTGCCCTCAACTCAGAAGGGGTATTTGATGTTGCAGTGAACGAAATTCGACGGGGTTTAAAGTCTGATCGCGTCATTGTTTATCGCTTTGATGAAACTTGGGCGGGAACAATTATCGCCGAATCCGTTGCCGAAGGTTTCCCCATCGCCCTGGGAGCCGAAATTAATGACCCCTGTTTTGAGAAAAACTACCTAGATAAATATCTACGGGGGAGGGTTCAGGCAACATCCGATATTCTCAGAGCGAAACTCACTCCCTGCCACCTGGGACAACTCATGCCCTTTTCTGTTCGTGCCAATATCGTCGCTCCCATTATTCGCAGTGGAGAATTGCTAGGTTTACTGATTGCCCATCAATGCTCTGGCCCTCGTGATTGGGAACAGGGAGAAATCGACTTTTTCGGTCAGTTGGCAACTCAGGTTGGTCTCGCTTTAGAGCGGGCGGGCTTAATTGAGCAACAACGCTTGGGAGAAATTGAGCAACGGCTAGAAAAAGAAAAATTACAAAAACGCGCCTTTGAATTACTAATGGAAGTTGACCCCGTTAGCCGAGGCGATTTAACGATCCGCGCCCACGTTACCGAAGATGAAATTGGAACGATCGCGGATTCCTATAATGCCACCATCGAAAACCTACGACGCATTGTAACCCAGGTACAAACCGCCACCACTCAGTTCGCGACAACCACCAATACCAATGAAACCGCCGTTCGCAATCTTTCTGAAGAAGCGGTTCGCCAAGCCGATGACGTGGGACAAGCGGTAGAAAGACTCCAATCCATGACCCAATCCATTCAGGCAGTAGCAGCCAACGCAGAATTGGCAGAAACCGCCGTTCAACAAGCGACTAAAACAGTGGACATGGGGGAAGATGCTATGAACCGAACGGTAGATGGTATCTTAGCCATTCGGGAAACGGTAGCGGCCACAGCGAAAAAGGTAAAACGCTTAGGAGAATCGTCCCAAAAGATTTCTAAGGTGGTGAACCTGATTAGTAGTTTCGCTGATCAAACAAACCTCTTGGCGTTGAATGCGGCGATTGAGGCGGCCCACGCGGGAGAAGAAGGTCGGGGCTTTGCGGTGGTTGCGGATGAAGTCCGTTCCCTGGCTCGCCAATCAGCAGAAGCGACGGCAGAAATTTCCGATCTGGTGGCCAGTATTCAATCGGAAACCAATGAAGTAGTGGCCGCGATGGAATCAGGAACGGAGCAGGTAGTTACGGGGACGAGGTTGGTAGATGAAACCCGTAAGAGTCTGAACCAAATTACCGCAGCCAGTGCGCAAATTAGTGAACTGGTCGGGGCGATCGCGGCGGCGGCGGTAGAACAATCCCAAACCAGCCAATCCGTCACCCAAACAATGGTAGAAGTCGCGGCAGTCTCCGATAAAACGTCTTTGGAAGCCAGTCAGGTTTCTAATGCGTTTAAAGAATTGCTGGCCGTTGCCCAATCTCTGCAAGATAGCGTTCGTCAGTTCAAAGTCGAATAAATAGTTAATAATTGATAATTGATAATTGATAGTTGATAATTGATAGTTGATAATTATTTATCGTTAATTCTATTCAGATCTCATTATCAACTGTCTATTAATTATTAGTTCCTTATTCTGTTTATATTCCATCATCAATTGTCCATTATCAATTATTCATTATCAATTATCCATTATTCATTCTCTCTCTATGAATGCTTCTCTGCTCGATTTGAATCCTCTCGATAGTCTCAACAGTATCTTGACCACCAGTCAACGTTTGAGCAATCAGTCCGCGATCGCCCTTTCCGTGGCCGAAACGGCCCAAACCGCGATCGCCGAAGGAGAACAAACCCTAAGCGATCAGGTCGGCGGGATGAAGGAGATCCGAGAAACCGTCAATGCCACAACGGGTCAAATTGAACGATTAGATAACTCTACTAAGCAAATTGCCCAGGTAGTCACCCTCATTCGTCAGTTTGCGGCCCAAACCCACCTTCTAGCCCTGAAAGCTTCCATTGAAGCCGCACGAGCAGGGGAAGGGGGCAGAGGATTTGCGGTCATCGCCGATGAAGTCCGAACCCTCGCGGCCCAATCCGCCGAAGCAACGGCCTCCATTGAAGCCCTGGTGGTCAGTATTCAATCCGAAGCCCGTGATGTGGCTGAAACCATTACCAAAGGCAAGCAACAACTAGACCGAGAAAGTAAGGGTCTGGAAAAATCTCGCCAGCAACTCCAGGAAGCCTCTCTGTCTAGCATCCAACTTCCCGCCCTCATGCAAAAAATAGCTGAAACCGTCCATCAACAGACCCAGGCGGCCCAGGTGATCCAACGAGAGTTTAACAGTAAAGCGTGAATAATGCGATAACCCCCCTATCATCATGATGAATCCCGACATCCGCGACCATGCCTATCAATTCTTTGTGGAAGAAGCCCCTGAGCTACTCCAAATCATTGAAAATGGTTTATTAACCCTGCGTGCCGAGCGGACATCGGCCAAGGTTCATGACATCATGCGGGCGGCTCATTCCCTTAAAGGCGGGGCGGCCAGTGTGGAGTTGCCTACCATTAAAGATCTGGCCCATCGTTTAGAGGATATTTTTAAAGCTTTTTATAATGAAGCGACTGTCCTAGATGAAGACATGGAAAGTCTTTTATTGCAGGGTTTTGATTGCCTCAAAGAGCCGCTATTGACTCAAATTTCTGAGGGTAGTTTTGATGAAGAAGCGGCTTTAAATAGGGCGCAACCTGTCCTAGAAGCGATTGAATTTTTATTAGGCGATCGCCTGGCAGAAGGGGATCAATATTTACCCAGTTCGGCAGATTTAGGAGTTGATATTGTCTCTTCCATTTTTGAAGTGGATATTACTGAGGGATTGGGACAAATTGCGAGTGCCTTGGAAAGTGGAGATGCGGATCAAATTACCGATACCTTGCGATCGCAGGCGGAAGTTTTTGGGGGTTTAGCCGAATTATTAAATTTAACGGGTTTTAAAGCGATTACGGATCTGGTAAATCAAGCCATCCAAGAACATCCAGATCAAATGGTTGAAATTGCCCAATTAGCCCTCACAGATTGGCGGGGGAGTTGCGAACAGGTTCTCCAACACGGCGATCGCGTGCGGGGGGGAAATCCGTCAGGGGCGTTATTAGCTCTCGTTCAAAACCAAGCGGTTAATGACGTTAGTTTCGGTGATTCCTTCTTCGGCTCGACTGATAATGCCTTTGATTTTAATTTTGCAGACTCGACTTCTGCGGTAGAAAATGGTTCATTGGACTGGTCGGAAGCCACTCCTGTCATGGAAACAGGCACATTAGACTGGTTAGAAGCGACTCCTGCAATGGAAAATGGATCTTTCGACTGGTCAGAAAGCATTCCTGCTTTAGAAACAGGATCGCTCGATTGGTCGGAAACTGTTCCTGCGATGGAAACGGGTGCATTAGACTGGTCGAAACCTCAACCGTTGAATGTTGAACCGATTTCTGTTTCAAAAGAGGACGAAGAAACGGATGACAACGCAGATATTGATGATCCGAGTTACCAATTCTTTATTGAAGAAGCCCCTGAATTACTGCAAATTATTGAAGATGGCTTATTAACCCTGAGAGGCGATCGCAGTTCAGCCAAAGTCCATGAAATTATGCGGGCGGCCCATTCCCTCAAAGGAGGATCGGCTAGTGTGGGCTTAACGACCATTAAAACCCTTTCTCACCGTTTAGAAGATATTATCAAGGCATTTTATAACGAAGAAACTGTCCTAGATGAAGACATGGAAAGTCTTTTATTACAGGGTTTTGATTGTTTAAAAGAAACCCTTTTACAGCAATTATCCGAGGGATATTTCGATGGAAAAGCGGCTCTGGCTAAAGCGAAACCTGTTTTTGAATTAATCGAAGTTATTCTAGGCGATCGCCTGGCAGAAGGAGATCAGTATTTACCCAGTTCGGCAGATTTGGGTGTTGATATTGTTTCTTCCATTTTTGAAGTGGATATTACCCAGGGTTTACAGCAAGTCGCCGCCGCGATCGCAACGGGGGATTCAGAACAAATCAAAGTCACTCTGGAAGCGCAAACAGAAGTCTTCCTGGGACTGGCCGAATTACTCAATTTATCAGGCTTTAAAGCGATTACGGCTACTGCTCAAAAAGCCCTACAACTCAGTCCCGATCAAGCTCTCCTAATCGCTGAATTAGCCCTAGCAGATTGGCAAAACGGTTGTAATCAAGTACTGCAAAACGGCGATCGCCAACTGGGGGGTAGTCCTTCTGAACAACTGATTGCCTTTACCGTTGTCGAAGAAAAAATTCCCCTTGTCACCGCCGCCGAAACCCCGAAAATGTCCACCATTAGTGATCTATTTTGGGGAGAAGAAGAGGAAGAAGAAGTTGTCCCAGAAACAGAACTTGCCACCAGTATTAATGCAGAAGAAACTGAGTTAGCCGAACCAATTGCCGCTTCCCTAGAAGATGTGTTTGGGGCGGAAAGGTCGCTAGAGACATTTGCTTTCCCTGAATTAGAAGAATTACCCACTGTCCTCGAAACGGTTGCGGAAATACCAGAAGAAGCGGCGATCGCGCCCAACTTAGAAGATATCTTTGGGGGACTGGTTCCAGATTCGGCAGTGATTCCAGAAGAAATTTTGGCTGAAGTAACGGATATTCCCGCGATCGATGAATTGGCTCTCTTGGACATGGTGCAATCCGTTGAACAGGCCTTTGCAGAATTACCGACCTTTGAAACTAATCAGATTAATGCGATCGCCCCGACTAATGGGGTCACTAATGGACAAGCTCTTCCCACCGTCCAGCAACCGATCGCAGAAGAACCTGAAGTCCCCACCGTTGCAGAAAAAGCTGAAAAAGCAACGCCTACAGCCAAAACCCCAACCCCTGCGGCAAATCTCTCCATTCGGGTTGACTTCTATCGCCTAGAACGGATGAACAACTGGGTGGGTGAATTGGCCATCAACCGTAATAGTTTATCCCTACAAAACGAACAACTCCAGGGTTCCGTGCGATCGCTCCTGTCCCGTTTCAGTCGTTTCCAAAATATGACGGGTAAATTGCGCGAATTAGCCGATCAACTGGTGATTATGCCCGAACGACGGGAACAAGCCGCTTGGATTTCCACCGCCTTTGATGCCCTAGAAATGGACTCCTATGGCGCGTTATCGGGTCAATTGCAAGATATTCTCGAAGAAATGATGCAACTCGAAGAAGCGGTAGATGATATTGTCCTATTCGCCAGGGCAACGGATCAGGGTTTAGAATCCCAACGCCAAATGCTCTTTTCTCTGCGGGATGAACTGATGTGGGCAAGGATGTTGCCCCTGGGAGAGGTATTAAATCGTTTCCCCCGTATCCTCCGAGATTTATCGACCAAATATCACAAACCTGTCCAGCTTAAATTGCGGGGAACGGCGGTTCTAGTAGATAAACTCGCTCTAGAAAAGCTCTACGATCCCTTGCTCCATCTCCTGCGGAATGCCTTTGATCACGGAATTGAATCCCCCGAAATCCGCCAACAAAACAGAAAACCCGAAACAGGAAGCATTGAAATTCATTCCTATCACCAAGGAAACCAAACCATTATCGAAATCACCGACGATGGCGGTGGCTTAAAACTAGAAAAAATTACCAAACGGGCGATCGAAGTCGGTCTAATTACCGAAGAACAATCCCAGCGCATGGCTTCTGATCAAATTTATAACTTAGTTTTTGAACCTGGTTTTTCCACCGCCGATAAGGTCAGTGAATTGTCGGGGCGGGGCGTTGGGTTAGATGTGGTTCGTCAGCAAATCCAATCCCTGAAGGGTAATGTCAGTGTCTCTTCCCGACCTGGCAGGGGCAGTACTTTTACCCTCCGTTTACCCTTAACGTTAACCATTGCGAAATTATTAGTCTGTTTAATCAGTCAAGATAATAACCAAACCAGTACAGTTGTGGCGATCCCCTCGGATAGTGTGTCGGAATTGATGGTTCCCCGCAACGATCAGATCAAATCATCAGGGGGACAACGCTTCTTGATTTGGCAACAACAGATGATTCCCATCTATCAACTCAATAATCTGTTGCCCTATAATTTGGCTTTGACAGAGCGAATCGATAGTAAATCCTTAAATACCGTTCCCCAGCCCGAAGATTGGAATTTACCCCTAATCCTAATCCGACGAGGGGATCACTACTACGCCCTAGAAGTGACTCGTCTGTTGACCGAGCAAGAATTAGTGATTAAACCCTTTGGCGGTGCGATCGCGTCTCCCGATTATCTCTACGGTTGTACGATCCTGGGCGATGGAACCCTGATTCCCGTGATCAATGGTGGCTTGCTCTTGGAATGGTATTGGGACAAAGGAGAATCTGCCATTCCCTCCACTATTTCCTCGTTTGGGGAAGATGGGGAAGAGATTGATGGATTTGCTGAACAAAATCAACCGCCCACTGTCCTGGTGGTGGATGACTCGGCGGCTCTGCGTCGGACATTGGCTTTAACCCTAGAAAAAACAGGTTATCGCGTTATTCAGGCAAAAGATGGTCAAGAAGCTCTGCTGACTCTCGGCCAGACCATCGGAATTCAACTTGTGATTTGTGACGTGGAAATGCCGAACCTCAATGGCTTTGAGTTTTTGGGTCAACGTCGTCGTAATCCCGACATGATGAAAATTCCCGTCGCCATGTTGACTTCTCGTGGAAGCGAAAAACATCGCCAATTAGCCATGCACTTGGGCGCGAGTGCCTACTTTACCAAGCCCTATATTGAACAACAATTTTTGATGGATATTCAAAAGTTACTCAGTCCTAGCTTGGCTAAGGTTTAGGACGTTAATCGTCGTTACGCCCCCTAAAGCCCCCAATTCTGGGGGGACTTAATCGTATTAAGTGTGTCAAGAATCACCTAAATAGTGAATAGTCAGAATCCAATTATCTAAAACCCTTTGACCGATGAATACAACTACTTCCTTTCCTTCAGTATTTACGGATAACGCGATTGATCAAGCTTCTGTGAGTAAAACTGAAAAATTCCTTGTTTTCTCGGTGGGGAAACTCAATCTCGCGCTCTCGGTTCCCATTGTTGAAAAAATCTTAAACTATACCGCAATTCATAGCAGTGGAACAACAGCAACGGGTATTGTCCATTTAGAAAATCGGTCTGTTACGGTAATTGATCTGTATCAGCGTTTATTTAATATCAAACAACCCAATATTTCTCATACTAAACAATTTTTGATTTTAGCGAAAAATAGTCAAAATGAATCCTTTGGCATTGTCATTAATGAAACTCCCACCTTATTTGATGTTTCCCTTTCCCAAATTCGGGTTTTACCTACTTCCTATCGACAAAATGATACCCTCAATATTGCCAGTCATGTGATGATTATTCCCTATAAAGAGGATTCTTTAACGGTATTTCTTTTAGACTGCGATCGCCTGGTGAGTCCTGTTTAAATGAATATTACCTGAAATGAATGCGATTACTGCCAACTATGACGAATCATGGAAAGAAGCTCTAAGCGAGTATTTCGACTCATTTTTAGATTTCTTTTTCTCCCCAATCTATCAACAAATTGACTGGACAAAAACTCCCCAAGCTTTAGATAAGGAATTGCAACAAATTACTGCTTCATCAGATACCGAAAAATGTATTGCGGATAAGCTCTATCAAGTTTGGCTTTTAGATCAACAAGAAATCTGGATACTCATTCATATTGAAATTCAAAGTCAGTATGACCGTGATTTTTGTCAACGAATGTACATTTATAATTATCGTGCCTTCGATCTTTACCAAAAACCTGTCGTCAGTTTAGCAATTTTGGGGGATGAGCGAGTCAATTGGCGACCGAATCGTTATGACTTTAAATTTGGCGGTTATGAATTGATGCTCAAGTTTCCGATGGTTAAACTTCTGGATTATGAATCGCGCTGGGAAGATTTAGTTTTGAGTACAAATCCTTTTGCTATGATTGTTATGGCACACCTGAAAACCAAGGCAACAACTTCTAATCCTGAGCAAAGAGCAGAATCGAAGTGGCTGTTGGTGAGGGGTTTGTATGATAGGGGATTGGAACGAGAACAGATCGTCAAACTTTTTCAAATTATTGATAGAATGATGACTTTACCGAATCCTTTACAACAAAGTTTAGATTTTAAAATTCAAAAATTTGAGGAGGAAAGAACGATGCCTTTATTGAGCAATATGGAATTAAGAGGAGTAGAAATCGGTGCTTTACGCAAGGCTCAGGATGATATTAAGACGGTGTTACAAATTCGATTAGGGCAAGTTCCTTCAGATATCGAAGAGGCTTTGAATAATATTTCTGATTTATCGATTTTAGAGGAAATGTTAAAATCTGCCGTAATGGTCAATTCTTTAGATGAGTTTAAGCAATCTTTGGGGAATATATGACTATTTAGTGGCATAGGCCCCCTAAATCCCCCAATTCTGGGGGACTTCCAAGCGTCGGTTCTCCCAAATTTTGGCAGGCTAGGGGAGGCGAAAACATACCGATGATCAGCAATGTCTATCCAGTTAATCAGTTTTAAATCTTTAACATAATGAGTTATCGGTATCCCTGGGGTTTAGTTTTGTTGGTTTGTTTGTCCTTTGTGCCAGAAGTTGCTTTGGCTTCTTCTCCTGTTTTTCCTCGGCTCATTGCTCAAACGAATACCCAGGCTCAACAACTGTTTGATGAGGGATGGGCATTATTTAAAGAAGGATCAGCCGAATCTTATCAACAGGCAATTAGGAAATGGGAACAGGCATTACCGCTTTGGAAGAAGTTGGAAAATAAAGAACAGGAAGCCCTATTAAACTTAGCATTGGGTCGGGCTTATGATGATTTAGGATATAAACCAAAGGCTCTCGAATACTATAATCAAGCCCTAACTCTCTATCAATCCCTAAAAGATCTCGGGGGGGAAGCCAGTATTCTCAATAATATTGGTGGTGTCTATTCTGCTTTAGGAGAAAAACAAAAAGCATTAGACTATTTTCAACAGGCATTACCCTTAAGACGGGCAGTAGGCAATCGCGCGGGGGAAGCCCGTACTCTCAATAATATTGGTCTTGTCTATGATGACTTAGGAGAAAAACAAAAGGCATTAGACTATTTTCAACAGGCATTGCCCTTATGGCGGGCGGTAGGTGATCTCGCAGGGGAAGCCCTTACTCTCCATAATATTGGTGGTGTCTATTTTGCTTTAGGAGAAAAACAAAAGGCATTAGACTATTTCCAACAGGCATTACTCTTATCGCGGGCGGTGGGCGATCGCAGGACAGAAGCCGCTACTCTCAATAATATTGGTGGTGTCTATTCTGCTTTAGGAGAAAAACAAAAGGCATTAGACTATTACCAACAGGCATTACCCTTATATCGGGCGGTGGGTGATCGCGCAGGGGAAGCCCTTACTCTCAATAATATTGGTCTTGTCTATGGTGACTTAGGAGAAAAACAAAAGGCATTAGACTATTACCAACAGGCGTTACCCTTATCGCGGGCAGTGGGCGATCGCAGGAAAGAAGCCGCTACTCTCAATAATATTGGTGCTGTCTATTCTGCTTTAGGGGAAAAACAAAAGGCATTAGACTATTACCAACAGGCATTACCCTTGTCGCGGGCGGTGGGCGATCGCGCTGGTGAAGCTACTACTCTCAATAATATTGGTCTTGTCTATGATACTTTAGGAGAAAAACAAAAGGCATTAGACTATTACCAACAGGCATTACCTTTATCGCGTGCGGTGGGCGATCGCGCTGGTGAAGCCCTTACTCTCAATAATATTGGTTATTCACTTCAACAACAAAAAGAACCCCAATTAGCGATTATTTTCTATAAACAATCCGTTAATGTCTATGAAACGCTCCGAGGTGATATCAAAGAACTCTCTAAAGAATTACAACAAACTTATACCGAAAGCGTTGCTTACACTTATCGCAATTTGTCTGATTTGCTCCTAGAACAAGACCGTATCCTCGAAGCTCAACGAGTCTTAGACCTCTTGAAAGTACAAGAATTAGACGATTATTTGCGGACAGTACGGGGTAATAATAATACAGAACAAGGGATTGTCAAACTTCCCCCAGAACAAAAAATAGACGCAGGTATTGAATCCATTCTCGCAAAAGCTGTAAATATTGGTCAGGAAATTAGTCAACTCCAAGAACGTCAAAAACTGAACGGAAAACTCACGCCTTCTGAAGAAAAACAACTTGCTCAACTCTGGCAACAACAGGAAAAAATTGTAGATAACTTTAATCAATTTATCGAAAGCCCAGAAGTTATCGCCCTGATTAATCAACTCAAACCCCAAACCCGTTCCGCCGATCTGCTCAACCGTTTAGGCGATTTAGGTAGCTTACCCGATAACCTTAAAAAACTTAATCAAAATGCTGTTCTGCTCTATCCCCTTATCCTCGAAGACCGCTTAGAAATTATTCTCACCACTCCCGATTCTCCTCCCGTTCGCCGTACCGTTAAAGTTAGCAAGAAAGAACTCAATCAAACGATTAGTCAATTTCGGTCATCCTTGAGTAACATTGCTGACAGCAAAAAACCTGCTCAAAAACTCTATGAATGGTTAATTAAACCGATAGAAAATGACCTCAAAACTGCTCAATCCAAAACCATTATTTATGCCCCTGATGGTCAACTGCGCTATATTCCCCTAGCCGCTTTATATGACGGCAAACAATGGTTAATCGAACGCTATCGTATTAATAATATTACCGCCGCCTCTCTTACCGATTTGAATACTAAACCTGAAGCCAAAATGCAGATTTTAGCGGCCGCTTTTACTCAGGGACGTTATCAATTCAAAATAGGAGAACAATCATTTGATTATAGGGGTTTGCGCTTTGCAGGAAAAGAGATCAACCAATTAGCCGAAACCGTTTCTCCTACGACTAAATTTATTAATATAGATTTCAATCCTCAAATTATTCCCCAAATGGATAGCTATACCATTGTCCATTGGGCGACCCATGCCGCTTTTGTTCCAGGCACTCCAGAGCAATCCTTTGTTCTCTTTGGGGATGGTACTCCTGTTACCCTTAAAGACATGAAAAAATGGCAGTTTAAAAATTTAGATTTAATTGTTTTAAG
>Ga0138292_1195409_pt1 | contig 17849 bp, 32 predicted proteins | sample S_140709_E_mt_FD_106913 | JGI IMG/M metagenome (GOLD analysis project Ga0138292, IMG submission 106913) | Freshwater microbial communities from Lake Simoncouche, Canada - S_140709_E_mt (Metagenome Metatranscriptome) | ecosystem: Environmental > Aquatic > Freshwater > Lake | place: Canada: Quebec... | reverse complement strand
GTATGCCTTTTTAGTTGATACCCGAGAAGACAATTCTAAGCCCGCCATTGATGGTATCTCTTTTAATTTCTTTGCAAGTTTTTCGATATTTGTTTCCTCTGATGAAATAATTGCATTCATTGCTCCTTTATTTCTAATGTGTCTCACCAAGGATCGAGTATCGATATCCGATATCCCCACAGTTTCACTTATCTCCATAAGTTCTTGTAGCGAAGATTCACCTGATGGTCGCGAAAAGCCTTGTGAGAATTTTTTTGTTACAAGTCCAGCAATTTTAATGGATTCAGATTCTATTTCTTCCTTATGAACTCCGTAGTTTCCAATATGTGAAGTAGTCATTATCAAAATTTGCCCAAGGTAGGAGGGATCTGTAAAAACTTCTTGGTATCCGGTCATTCCTGTATTAAAAGCAATTTCTCCGCCAGTTGTACCAATTTTTCCAATTGCTAGACCTTCAAAAAAAGTTCCATCTTCTAAAAGTAGAACTGCAGGATGATTTTTTTCCATTTAGAATTTTCGTCAAAATTAGGAACTATGATTCAATAAAAATTACGGTAAACAAAAAAAGGCAGTTATAACACCACCTTTTTATTAACAATTTATAAAATATGTTAGTTTTCTTCTTTCTTTTCTTCTTCAGTTGAATCTTCAGTTGGTGTTTCAGGGGTTGTTTCTTCAGAAACTGCTTCTTCAACAACTACTTCTTCAACAACTGCTTCTTCAACAACTACTTCTTCAGAAACTACTTCTTCAGTAACTGCTTCTTCAACAACTGTCTCTTCAACAACTACTTCTTCAGTAACTGCTTCTTCAGAAACAGTATCTTCAACAATTGCTTCTTCAGCTACTACTTCTTCAGCTACTACTTCTTCAGTTACTACTTCTTCAACAACTGCTTCTTCAACAACTGTCTCTTCAACAACTACTTCTTCAGAAACTACATCTTCAACGATTGCGTCTTGAACAACTGTATCTTCAGCAACTACTTCATCCGAAACTACATCTTCAACATCTGTTTCACCAGAAACAGAAGGAGTTGTTGCTCCACCACCTCTTCTAGATCGACGAGTTGTTTTCTTAGCTTTTTCGTTTGTATAAATATCGTTGTAGTCAACAAGTTCGATTATACACATTTCAGCATTATCTCCTAAACGAAAGCCTGTACGAATTATTCGTGTATATCCTCCATTTCGAGTTGCAATTTTAAGAGCGATGTCTCTGAATAATTCAGTTACAACTTCCTTGTTTTGCAGATGAGAAAAAACCAAACGTCTTGAATGCGTTGTATCATTTTTTGATTTCGTCAAGATTGGCTCGACAAAAACACGAAGTGATTTAGCTTTCGCCAATGTTGTGGTGATTCTTTTATGTTCCAAAAGAGAACAAGCCATATTAGAAAGCATTGCTTTTAAATGTCCTGTTTTTCTTCCTAAGTGGTTTACTTTATTACCGTGTCTCATGATTTAAATCTTAATCTTTATCTAATTTATATTTTGCGACATTCATTCCGAATACCAAATTTTTGTTGTCAACTAGGTCTTCCAATTCTGTTAATGATTTCTTTCCAAAATTTCTAAACTTCAGTAAATCAGATTTTGCAATTGAAACAAGATCTCCTAGTGTTTCTACATCAGCAGCTTTCAAGCAATTTAAAGCTCTAACAGATAAATCCATATCTACTAATTTTGTCTTAAGCAATTGACGCATGTGTAGTGATGTTTCGTCAAATTCCTCAGTTTCAGCTTTAATTTCGCTATCCAACGTAATACGCTCATCAGAAAACAACATAAAGTGATGAATAAGAATCTTTGCTGCATCTTTTAACGCTTCTTTAGGATGAACAGAACCGTCAGTTTTGATGTTAAAAATTAATTTTTCGTAATCAGTTTTTTTGCTCTACTCGAAAGTTTTCAACTGTATATTGAACATTAACAATTGGTGTAAAAATAGAATCGATAAAAATTGTTCCAAAAGCAGCGTTTGATGATTTATTCTCCTCAGCAGGAACATAACCACGACCTTTAACTATTGTTAATTCAATTTCTATCTTAACTGATGATTCCATGTTGCAAATCACTAAATCTGGATTTAAAACTTGAAATGCACTTGTATGTTTTCCAATATCACCAGCAGTTAATTTAGTTTGACCACCAACAGTTATAAATACAGTTTCTGAGTCAGTTCCTTCAATCTGTCTTTTGAAACGCACTTGTTTCAAATTTAATACAATTTCAGTTACATCTTCTACAACACCTTTCAATGTTGAGAACTCGTGATCTACACCTTGTATTTTTATTGAAGCAATTGCAAATCCCTCCAATGAGGAAAGTAAAATTCTTCTTAAAGAGTTACCAACTGTGATGCCGTATCCAGGTTCAAGTGGACGAAATTCAAATTCTCCGTTGAACTCATCGGAGTTAATCATGATTACTTTATCTGGTTTTTGAAAATCCAATATTGCCATTTTGTTGTTTTTATTTAGAGTATAGTTCGACGATTAATTGTTCCTTAATGTTTTCTGGGATCATTTCCCTTGATGGTAAATTCAATAATTTTCCAGCCATAGCAGAATTGTCCCAATCCAACCAATCATATTTCTTAGTATTTGAACTCAAAGAATTTGCAATTGCTTCCAAGGATTTTGATTTTTCTCTAACTCCAACTACGTCACCAGGGCGTAATGTGTAAGAAGGAATATTAACTACATCACCATTTATAGTTATGTGACGGTGAGAAACCAATTGTCTAGCACCACTTCGAGTTGGAGCTATTCCAAGACGATATACAGTATTATCAACACGTGCTTCACATAATTGCAATAAGTTTTCACCAGTAATACCTTTCATAGCTGAAGCTTTTTCAAACATATTAGAGAATTGACGCTCTAAAATTCCATAAGTATATTTAGCTTTTTGCTTTTCACCCAATTGAATTGCATATTCTGATTGTTTTCCTCCTCTTTTTTTGGAAGGACCATGTTGACCTGGGCCATAGTTTCTTCTATCAAGTGCTTTGTCTGCACCAAAGATAGGATCTCGAAATCTTCGAGCAATTTTGGTCTTTGGACCTGTATATCTTGCCATATTTTTGTTTTTAGTCGGGAATCATGAATTAAGGCATTCCTTCGATGATTTTATCCCTTGGTTATTACTGTTAAACTCTTCTTCTTTTTGGTGGGCGACATCCGTTGTGTGGAAGCGGTGTAACATCTATTATTTCTGTTACTTCAATTCCCGTATTATTCAATGAACGTATAGCAGATTCTCTTCCAGCTCCTGGTCCTTTTACATAAACTTTTACCCTTCTAAGTCCAAAATCATGTGCTTCTTTTGCCGCATCTTCAGCAGCTATTTGAGCTGCATAAGGTGTATTTTTTTTAGAGCCTTTAAAACCCATTTTTCCAGCTGAAGACCACGAAATAACTTGACCACTATTATTTGTAAGTGAAATAATGATGTTATTAAAACTCGCTTGAATGTGCGCTTCACCAGCAGCATCAATCTTAACGTTTTTTTTCTTTTTTTGATTTGCTTTTGCCATAATACTATTTATTATTTAGTTGCTTTTTTCTTGTTAGCAACTGTTTTTCTCCTACCTTTTCTTGTACGTGAGTTATTTTTTGTTCGTTGACCTCTTAATGGAAGTCCAGATCTATGGCGAATTCCTCTTGTACAGCCAATATCCATTAATCTTTTAATATTTAATTGAACTTCAGAGCGAAGTTGACCTTCAGTTTTAAATTCATTTACAGAGTTTCTGATTGCGGATAATTGATCATCGTTCCATTCTTGAACTTTAATACTTTCATCAATACCATTTGTATTAAGGATTTTTTTAGAAGTACTTCTTCCAATCCCAAATATGTAGGTTAAACCTATTACTCCTCTTTTGTTTTTTGGTAAATCTATACCTGCGATACGTGCCATATTTTTTTAATTAACCTTGACGTTGTTTTAATTTTGGATTCTTTTTGTTAATTACGTAAACTCTTCCTTTACGCTTAACGATTTTGCAATCCACTGATCTCTTTTTTACTGATGCTCTTACTTTCATTTCTTTCTTATTAAACTATTTATATCTAAAAGATATTCTTCCTTTTGTTAAATCATAAGGAGAAAGTTCTAATTTAACTCGATCTCCTGGTAATATTTTTATGTAAAACATTCTCATTTTACCTGATATGTGAGCAGTTAAAATATGTCCGTTTTCTAGTTCTACTCGAAACATTGCATTTGGCAAAGCTTCTAGTATAACTCCATCTTGTTCTATTGATGCTTGTTTAGCCATTTATTAAAACCCTGATAATTCGTTTGGTTCTCTTCTTCCTCTCACTCTTGTCCCTTCCATTAAACTATCCATTTGACGATTTAATTGGTATGTTTCTATTTGCTGCAGTGTATCTAGAACAACACCAACCATAATTAATATAGAAGTGCCCCCAAAAAACATTGCAAACCCATCATTGATTCCAGCTAATTTTGCAATTGCAGGCAGTACAGCAATTAGGGCAAGAAATAATGAACCTGGGAACGTAATTCTTGAAACAACAGTATCAACATGATCAGCAGTTTCTTCTCCTGGGCGAACTCCAGGAATAAATCCACCACTTTTTTTCAAGTCATCAGCAATTTTACTTGGATTAATCATAATTGCAGTATAAAAATAGGTGAATACTATAATTAATACACACAATAATATATTGTAGCTCAATCCGTATACATCGCCTAAGGTTCTTTGCAAGAAACCACTCTGATCAGAAGAACTAGCAAAAATCATTACAGGAATTGTCATTATTGCTTGAGCAAATATAATTGGCATCACACCACTTGCATTAACTTTAATTGGCAAATAACTTCTAGCGCTTTTGTCGTCCACACTTTTGTTTCCAACAATTCTTTTTGCTGTGTTTAAAGGAATTCTTCTAACTCCTTGAACGATTAGTATGGTAACTAAAACAACTAGCATAAATGCTACAACTTCAATAACTAATTTTATTAGGTTTCCAGCTTCCATTGATTTTCCAAATTCAGCAAAAAATGCTCCTGGAAGGCGGGATAAAATACCAACTGTAATTAGCAATGAAATACCATTTCCAATACCTTTTTCTGTAATCCGCTCACCTAACCAAACTGCAAACATTGATCCGGCAACTAGTATCAAAATTGTCTGTGTCCACCAAAAAGTTGATGCATCCACTGGCATTGCTCCTTTTTGTGCAACATAAAGCGATAAATAGCTAGGGGCTTGTAAGGCACAAATAATTATCGTTAGTATCCTTGTATAATTATTAATCTGCTTCCTTCCTGATTCACCTTCATTTTGCATTTTTTGAACTGCTGGAACAGCCATTGAAAGAAGTTGCATGATAATCGATGCACTAATGTATGGCATGATTCCAAGCGCCATAATTGATGCATTTGTAAATCCACCACCAGAAAACAATGACAATAAAGTTTCGAGTGCATTCTGATCGCTTGCTTTTGTAGTTAAAGCAGCATAATTAACACCTGGAATAATAATAAAAGATCCAATTCTGTAGGCAAGAATCAATCCTAAAGTAAGAAGAATTCTTTTTCGCAATTCTTCTACTTTCCAAATATTCCGTATGTTTTGTATTAGTCTTTTCATTTAGTGGGGTGCAAAGGTAGTTAGATTTTTGAACATATACCACCTTGAGCTTCGATTGCAGTTATTGCAGCTGCAGAAAACCCATGTGCGCTAATTGTTACTTTAGAATTTAGTGTCCCTCTTCCTAAAACCTTAACAAGTTGATTGTTAGATAATAGACCATTAGAAAGAAACGTTTCAATTGTTATTACTGTTATTCCTTTAGTTGTAGCTAAATATTCTATAATATCAAGATTAATAGCTTTGTATTCAACTCTATTGATATTTTTGAAGCCAAATTTAGGAACACGGCGTTGTAATGGCATTTGTCCACCTTCAAAACCAATTTTAGTTGAATATCCAGAACGCGATTTAGCTCCTTTGTGACCTCTTGTTGAAGTACCACCGTGGCCAGACCCTTGTCCTCGAGCAATTCTTTTTTCTTTTTTTACTGAACCTTGTGCAGGTGTAAGATTATGTAAATCCATTTTATTGTTATTTGAATTTTTATTCTACTACTATTATTAGGTGCTTCACCTTATTAATCATTCCAAGTATTTGAGGAGTAACCTCTTTTTCAACGATATGATTTAAGCGTCTGAATCCCAAAGCCTTTATTGTTGCTTTCTGATCAGCCGGTCTTTTTATAGCGCTACGTACTTGTTTTATTTTTATGGTTTCCATTCTATTTATTTTAACCGTTGAATACTTTATCCATTGAAATACCTCTTTGTTTAGCAACTGCAATAGCATCTCGCATTTTGGAAAGAGCATCAATTGTTGCTTTAACTACATTGTGAGGATTAGAAGAACCTTGCGATTTTGCCAATACATTATGTACACCAACACTTTCTAATACTGCGCGCATTGCACCACCTGCAATAACACCAGTACCAGGAGTCGCTGGCTTCAATAATACTTGAGCACCTCCAAACTTCCCTTTTTGAGTATGAGGAACTGTACCTCTAAGTATTGGAACCTTAATAAGATTTTTCTTAGCATCATCAATTCCTTTTGCGATTGCTTCAGTTATTTCTTTTGCTTTACCTAGTCCGTGTCCTACAATTCCATTTTCGTCTCCAACAACTATAATTGCTGAAAAACTAAATGTTCTTCCTCCTTTAGTAACTTTAGTAACCCTATTTACTGAAACGAGTTTATCTTTTAACTCAATGTCTACTGCTTTCACTCTGTTCATTGCTTGTTCTGCCATTTTCTTAAAATTTAAGTCCTCCTTCACGTGCTGAATCAGCCAAAGATTTTACTCTTCCATGATATAAGTAACCGTTACGATCAAAAACTACTGTTTTAATTCCTACTTCCTGTGCTTTTTCAGCAATTTTTTTACCAATCATAGTCGCTTGCGTAATTTTGTTTACGTTTTGCGTTTCTTTTTGTTTAAAAGAACCTGCAGAAGCCAATGTTTTACCTGTTGCATCATCAATCAATTGAGCATAAATTTGCTTATTGCTTCTGTAAACAGACAATCTTGGAATTAAGGAAGTACCCGTTACTTTCTTTCGAATTCTTCGCTTTATTTTAGCTCTTCTTAATACTTTATTTAGTGCCATAATCTACTTAATAATTATTTTTTACTTGCTGATTTTCCAGCTTTTCTTCTAATTTCTTCACCTAAGAATCGAATTCCTTTTCCTTTGTATGGTTCTGGTTTTCTCAATGAGCGAATTTTCGCAGCCACTTGACCTAGTAATTGTTTATCATGTGATTGAATTGTTACAAGTGGTGCCTTTCCTTTTTCAGTCACAGTTTCTATTTTAACATCAGAAGGAACTGATAGAATAATAGCATGAGAAAAACCAAGTGCTAATTCTAATTGTTGACCAACTGCTGTTGCACGATATCCAACACCTATTACTTCCATTTCTTTCTTGAAACCTTCAGAGACACCTGTAATCATATTCTGAACAAGCGATCTATACAGCCCATGTTTAGAACGATCATTTGGTGAATCTGTTTTTCTAACAAAAGTTATTGTGTTTTCATCAATAGTCATTGTTACACACTCATCAATTTCTTGATGTAGTTCACCTTTTTTTCCTTTTACCGTAACAGATGTCCCATTGATCGTAACTTGTACGCCATTTGGAATTGTTATCGGAGCTTTACCTATTCTTGACATTTCTTTCTTATTTTAATAAATGTAGCAAAGTACTTCGCCACCAATATTTTGTTTACGTGCCTCTTTATTTGTAATAACGCCTTTTGAAGTTGAAACAATTGCAATACCAAGTCCATTTAATACACGAGGCATTTCATCGGAGGCACTGTATTTTCTTAAACCTGGGCGAGATGCTCTTTGCAATTTAGTTATTGCAGGCACTCGGGTTGATTGGTTGTATTTTAGTGCAACTTTAATCGTACCTTGTTTATTATCTTCTTCAAATTTATAGTTTAGAATATATCCTTGATCAAATAAAATCTGAGTCATTGCTCTTTTAATATTTGAACCAGGTATCTCTACCATCTTCAAACCAGCTGCGCTTGCATTTCTGATTCGGGTTAAAAAATCTGCTATTGGATCTGTGTTCATTTTATTACTGTTTCAATATTACCAACTACCTTTTTTCACTCCTGGGATTTTTCCAGCTAGTGCCATCTCTCTAAACGTTACTCTCGAAATTCCAAATTGTCTCATGTATCCACGAGGTCGACCTGTAAGTCCACATCTGTTATGTTTTCTTACTTTCGAAGAATTTGCAGGAAGTTTCTGTAAACTCATCATTGCATCCCATTTAGCTGTCTGAATTTCTTCAGAGTTATCTGTGGATTTAAGTATTTTAGTCAGCGCTTCTCTTTTTTTAGCAAAGCGTTCTACTAATCTTTCTCTTTTGCGCTCTCGCGCTTTCATTGATTCTTTAGCCATTTTTTATCTATTTTTTTATAAATGGAAAACCGAATGCATCTAAAAGTGCTTTTGCTTCTTCATCACTTTCAGCTGAAGTTACAAAGCTTATATCCATTCCTAATATTCGATTTACTTTATCTATGTCTATTTCAGGAAAGATAATGTGCTCTTTAACTCCTAAATTGAAGTTACCTCTACCATCAAATCCTTTTGGATTGATTCCTCTGAAGTCACGAGTTCTTGGAAGAGCAACCGCAAGTAATCGATCTAGAAAATCATACATTCGATCTCCTCTTAAAGTTACTTTTGTCCCAATCGGCATTCCTTTTCTTAATTTGAAATTTGAAATATCTTTTTTGGATAAAGTAGTAATTGCTTTTTGACCAGCAATACGAGATAAATCTGTTGCAGCATTTTCAATAATTTTCTTATCAGCAACTGCATCACCAATACCTTGGCTCAAAACAATTTTCTGTAACCTCGGAACCTGCATCACAGATTTGTATCCAAATTGATCTCTCAAGGCCTGAATAATTTCTCCCTTGTATCTTTCTTTTAATCTTGGCGTGTAACTCATGATTTAATCACCTCCCCTGATTTTTTTGCATAACGTACTAATTTACCTTTACCATTTTCTTTTCTGCCAGTACGAGTAGCAACTCCATTTACTAAAACCATAAGGTTTGATAAATGAATTGTACCTTCTTTGTCTTCAATTCCACCTTGTGGATTTGCTGCACTTGGCTTCGTATGGCGCTTGATCATATTTGCACCTGAAACAATTGCTCTCATTTTGTTACGGTCAATAGAAAGAATTTTTCCTTCTTGACCTTTTGATTCGCCGCTCATTATTCGAACAGTATCACCAATTTTAACATGTAACTTCTTCTGCATCTCTATTTAATTATAACACCTCAGGTGCTAATGAAACAATTTTCATATAGTTATTCTCTCTTAATTCTCTGGCTACAGGTCCAAAAATACGCGTTCCTCTCATTTCTCCAGTCTGATTAAGGATAACACATGCGTTATCATCAAAACGGATATAAGAACCATCTGCTCTACGAACTTCTTTTCTAGTGCGGACAACAACAGCTTTTGCTACTGTACCTTTTTTTACTCCACCATTCGGCATAGCACTTTTTACTGTAACCACAATCTTGTCACCAACTGAAGCATATCGTCGTCTTGTTCCGCCTAATACGCGAATACATAACACCTCTTTGGCACCTGAATTGTCTGCGACTGATAGTCTAGATTCTGTTTGTATCATTTCTCCTTTTTATTTAGCTCTTTCGACAATTTCTACTAATCTCCAATTCTTAGTTTTACTCAAGGGACGTGTTTCCATGATTTTAACAGTGTCACCAATGTTGCAATCATTTTTTTCGTCATGAGCAATAAACTTGGTAGTTTTCTTTACGAATTTCCCGTATTTCGGATGTTTTACTTTTCGCTCAACAGAAACAACAATGGATTTTTCCATTTTGTCACTCATTACGACTCCAACTTTTTCTTTTCTTAAATTACGTGTTTCCATTTAGGCTTATTTTTTCAAGCATTAAGCTTGATTCGAACGTTTTGTTAATTCTGTATTTAGTCTAGCTATAACTTTACGCATACTTGTAATTCTCAATGGATTCTCAATTGGAGCCATTTTATGCGTTAATTTTAAGTTTACGTACTGATTTTGAAAATCACTTAAGCGACTTTTTAAATCTTCGATTGTTAGCTTTAAAATCTCTACTTGTTTCATTTTTCTTTTTTAAACTGGTATAACATAATCGTTGCGAACAACGAATTTGCATTTAACTGGTAATTTTTGTGCTGCTAATCGCAATGCTTCCTTAGCAACCTCGTAAGAAACACCGTCAGCTTCAAACATGATACGTCCAGGTTTGATAACAGCAACCCAATGACTTGGAGCTCCTTTACCTTTTCCCATTCGTACTTCAGCCGGCTTAGATGTAACTGGTTTGTCTGGAAAAATACGAATCCACACTTTTCCTTCACGTTTCATGTGTCTTGTAACTGCGATACGTGATGCTTCAATTTGTCGTGAAGTAATCCATCCAGGCTCCAAACACTTAAGAGCGAATGAACCAAAAGAAATTGTTGAACCTCTGTGTGATAATCCACGGCTCCTTCCTTTCTGTACTCTTCTAAATTTTGTTCTTTTAGGTTGTAACATTACTCTTAATTTATATCTTTCTTAATTTATTTTCTCTCTCTTCTCTTACCTGCATTAGGCTTTCGATCATTCGCAAAATTGCTATTGTTATTGTTTGCAGCAGTTGAAACTCCTACGTTTGGTGACAAATCTCTTTTTCCGTAAACCTCACCTCTGCAAATCCAAACTTTGATGCCAAGTCGGCCATACGTCGTATGTGCTTCTGCTAAAGCATAGTCAATATCAGCTCTAAATGTATGAAGTGGAGTTCTTCCATCCTTGTACATTTCTGAACGTGCCATTTCAGCGCCGTTTAGTCTACCAGATATTTTTATTTTTATTCCTTCAGCTCCCATTCTCATTGTACTTGCAATTGCCATTTTAATTGCTCTACGAAATGAAATACGAGCTTCAAGTTGTCTTGCAACACCATCTGCAACTAAACGAGAATCGAGTTCCGGACGTTTAACTTCAAAGATGTTTATTTGAATTTCTTTCTTCGTTAATTTTTTTAATTCTTCTTTAAGTTTATCAACTTCTTGACCACCTTTACCAATTATAACTCCTGGTCGCGCTGTGTTTATAGTAACAGTAACTAGTTTTAAAGTTCTTTCAATAATTATTTTGGAAATACTTGCTTTAGTTAAACGAGCGTTTAAGTACTTGCGAATTTGATCATCCTCAACAATTTTGTCTTTGTAATCATTTCCACCATACCAATTAGATTCCCATCCGTGAATGTAGCCTAATCTATTTCCTATTGGATTTGTTTTTTGTCCCATTTCTTACTACTTATTTAGTTCCATCAACTACGATGGTAACATGGTTTGATCTTTTTCTAATTCTGTGCGCTCTACCTTGAGGTGCTGGTTGTATTCTCTTTAACATTGCTCCACCACCAACTTCGATAGACCGAACAACTAAATTTTCTTGTGTTATATCCGCTCCTTCATTTTTCTGCTCCCAATTAGAGATTGCAGAACGCAACAACTTACCTAAGCTAACCGAAGCAATTTTTCCATTAAAATGAAGAATATTTAAAGCTTTATTCACTTCCATTCCTCTAATTAAATCTGCAACCAATCTCATTTTACGTGGTGAAATATTTGAATTATTCAACTTTGCAAACGCAATTGATTTTTTATTTTCCTTAATACTTTCAGCTCTTAGCCTTTTTCTTGCTCCCATGAGTATCTAATTTCTATCGTTTTTTATCTTTTTTATTTCCTCCATGTCCTCGGAAGTTTCTCGTTGGAGAGAATTCACCAAGTTTGTGACCAACCATATTTTCAGTTGCAAAAACAGGAATAAATTTATTTCCATTATGAACAGCAAATGTTAAGCCTACAAACTCAGGCGTAATAGTAGATGCGCGCGACCATGTTTTAATTACTGCTTTACTCTTCGCAACTTGTGCATCATCAACTCTTTTCATCAATTTATAATGAACAAAAGGCGGTTTTTTTAGTGAACGACTCATATCCTATTTTTTTCTTCTTTCAATAATTAACTTATCTGAATATTTGCTTTTAGATCTTGTTTTAAATCCTTTTGCAGGTATTCCATTTCTTGATCTTGGGTGACCTCCTGAATTTCTTCCTTCACCACCACCCATTGGGTGATCAACAGGATTCATTACAACACCTCTTACTCTTGGTCTGCGACCTAACCATCTTGAACGACCAGCTTTACCAGAAACAGCTAAATTATGCTCTGAATTTGAAACCGATCCAATAGTTGCGACACATGTAACTAAAATCATTCTAGTTTCACCTGAAGGCATCTTTACAATTGCATATTTACCATCACGTGCATTAAGTTGTGCATACGTTCCAGCTCCTCTTGCAATTGAACCACCTTTACCGGGCTTCAATTCTATGTTATGGATTACAGTACCAAGAGGAATATCTGATAAATACATTGCATTACCAATATTTGGTGTTGCAGTTTTTCCCGATAAAAGTTGATCTCCAACTTTCATTCCATTTGGAGCAATGATATATCTTTTTTCTCCGTCAGCATAAAATAATAAAGCAATATTAGCAGTACGATTTGGGTCATACTCAATTGTTTTAACAGTAGCAGGAATATCAAACTTATCGCGTTTAAAATCGATGATACGGTATTTTTGTTTGTGGCCACCACCAATGTATCTCATTGTCATTCGACCATCATTATTTCTACCACCGGATTTCTTCATGCTCGACACCAAACTCTTTTCTGGAGTCGATGCTGTTATCCCCTTAAATTCCAATGCCACTTTGTGACGTTGCCCTGGAGTTGTTGGTTTAAATTTCTTTAGACTCATTGCCTTTTCTTAATAATTATTAAATAAATCTATAGTTTGACCATCTGCAACAGAAACTATCGCTTTTTTCCATTGTTTACTTTTTTGCTCAATAACACCTTTATTTGTGTATTTAGCAGAAGAAGCACCACCACCATAATTCATTGTTCGAACATCAACAACGTTGATACCATACATTTTCTCAACGGCTTTCTTAATTTCTAACTTATTTGCTTTTTTGTCAACTTCAAATGTGAAGCGATTTAGTGATTCACTACACATGGTAGCTTTCTCAGTAATGACAGGTTTTCTTATAATTGTCTGCATGATGATTAATTAAGTATCATTTCTATTTTTTTAACTGCACCTTCAGCTAAAATAATTTTTTTGGCATTCAACAGATCATAGGTATTAAATGAGTCTGCTGTTACGACTTTTACTTTCTTAAGGTTTCGTGATGCCAAGTAAACATTATCTGTATTTTCAGCAAGAATAAAAAGTACTTTTTGATCGTCTAATTTCAATGAAGTAATTAATGTCTTAAAATCTTTTGTTTTAGCTTCTGCAAAATTGATATCTTGCAGAACAAGAATAGCATCATTTTTAGCTTTAAAGGCAAATGCAGACTTACGAGCTAATCTTTTAAGCTTAATGTTTAATTTAAAGTGGTAATTTCTAGGACGTGGCCCAAAAATTCTACCTCCACCAACACGTGTTCCTGATTTTACACTACCAGCACGAGCTCCACCTGTACCTTTTTGTTTTTTTATTTTTCTTGTAGAACCGGCGATTTCTGCTCGTTCTTTAGATTTGTGTGTACCTTGACGTTTATTCGCTAAATGTTGTTTAACATCTAAGTAAATAGCATGATTATTTGGTTCGATACCAAAAATGTCGTCTGAAAGTGTTACGGACTTAGCTGTAACCGTTCCTGTTGCGTCGTATATTTTTGCTTTCATTACCTTCTAATTGTTAAAGTTGAACCATTTGCTCCTGGAACAGAACCTTTTACGATAAGGATATTCTTTTCAGCAATTACTTTTAATATTTGTAGGTTTGAGGCCATTCTATTTTTGTTACCCATTTGACCACCCATTCTCATTCCTTTGAATACACGTGCAGGGTAAGAACAAGCACCAATAGATCCTGGAGCACGAAGACGATTGTGTTGTCCGTGTGTCGCTTGACCAACTCCAGCAAATCCGTGTCGTCTCACAACACCTTGAAAACCTTTTCCTTTTGTAGTTCCTACAACATCAACGAAGTCACCTTCAGAGAATATAGCTACATCAATTTTATCACCAATCGTTACGTTATCAAAACCTTTGAACTCCACCAATTTTGCTTTAGGTGTTGTACTGGCATTTTTAAAGTGACCTTTCATTGCATTTGGAGTATTCTTTTCTTTCTTTTCTCCAAATCCCAATTGAACGGCCTCGTAACCATCTCTGTCTTGTGTCTTAACCTGAGTTACAACACAAGGACCTGCTTCTATCACTGTGCATGGTAATGATTTACCCTCGGCACTGTAGATGCTAGTCATTCCGACTTTTCGACCAATAATTCCTGGCATATTCTTGTTATTAATTTATTTACACTTTAATTTCAACATCCACTCCACTAGGAAGCTCTAACTTCATCAATGCATCTACTGTTTTAGAAGAACTGCTATAAATATCTAGCAATCTTTTGTAGGCACACAATTCAAATTGCTCACGTGCTTTTTTCATTACGTGCGGAGAACGCAATACAGTATAAATTCTTTTGTGCGTTGGAAGAGGAATTGGACCACTTACAATTGCACCAGTAGACTTTACTGTTTTTACGATTTTCTCAGCCGATTTATCCAAAAGGTTGTGATCGTATGATTTTAATTTTATTCTAATTTTTTGACTCATTTTCTTTTAGTTTATTATGCTGAAACTTTACCATTAGCTTTCGAAATAACATCTTCAGCAATATTTTTAGGAGCATCTGCATAGTGAGAAAATTCCATTGAATAGCTTGCTCTGCCTGAAGTAACAGTTCGTAATTGAGTTACATAACCAAACATTTCTGATAAAGGAACGTCTGCTTTTAAAACTTTTGCGCCTGCTCTATCATCCATACCACGCATCATTCCGCGTCTTCTGTTTAAGTCACCAACAACATCACCCATATTTTCTTCTGGTGTAACAACTTCAAGTTTCATGATTGGCTCCAAAAGAACTGGACTACATAACTTCATAGAATTTCTATAAGCCATTTTAGCACATAATTCAAAGGACAATGAATCTGAATCGACTGCGTGGAATGAACCATCAATTAATTCAACTTTCATTGCTTCAACTGGGAATCCAGCTAAAACACCATTTTTCATGGAATCTTTAAATCCTTTTTCAACAGATGGAATAAATTCACGAGGAATATTACCTCCTTTTATGCTGTTAATGAATTCCAATCCAATTTTTTCAGGATTATCTTGAGGGGAAATTTTAACCAAGATGTCAGCAAATTTACCTCGACCACCAGTTTGTTTTTTAAATACTTCACGATGATCTGTGTTTCCAGATATATTTTCTCTATAAGCAACTTGAGGATCTCCCTGGTTTACTTCAACCTTAAATTCTCTTTTTAATCGATCAATAATTATTTCAAGGTGAAGTTCACCCATTCCAGAAATGATAGTTTGACCTGTCTCTTCATCTGTATTTACACGGAATGTAGGGTCTTCTTCAGAAAGCTTAGATAATCCAATAGATAATCTATCTGTATCTGCTTGTGTTTTTGGCTCTATTGCTAATCCAATTACTGGTTCAGGGAATACCATTGATTCAAGAATAATAGGTGCATTTTCTGCACACAAAGTATCTCCTGTTTTGATGTCTTTAAAACCAACTACTGCTCCAATATCTCCAGCACCAAGTTCGTTAATTTGGTTTTGCTTATTAGCATGCATTTGAAAAATACGAGAAATCCGTTCTTTATCTCCAGATCTTGTGTTTAACACATAAGACCCTGCTGCTAACTTACCTGAATATGCGCGAACAAAGCAAAGGCGACCAACAAAAGGATCGGTTGCAATTTTGAATGCTAATCCTGCAAATGGCTCATCAAATGATGGTTTTCTTGTTACTTCTTCGTCATTTTTTGGGTTAATACCAACAATTCCTTCAATATCCATAGGAGACGGAAGAATTTCCATTACCATGTCTAGCATTGCCTGTACTCCTTTGTTCTTAAATGCAGAACCACACATCATTGGAACAACTTTTCCAGATATTGTAGCAGCTCTTAAAGCATTTAAAATTTCTCGTTCTGTTAAAGAATTTTCATCTTCAAAGAATTTTTCCATTAAAGACTCATCAAATTCAGCTACAGCTTCTAATAATTCACTTCTTAGTTGTCTTGCTTCTTCAATAACATCAGCAGGAATTTCAATTTCCTGGAATGTCATTCCTAAATCTGCTTCATTCCAAGTAATGCCTTTAAAATTGATAAGATCTACAACCCCTTGAAAGTTATCTTCAGAACCAATGTTTATTTGCAATGGAAGTGCATGACTTCCAAGCATTGTCTTAACTTGATTACAAACTTTTAAAAAGTCTGCGCCTTGACGGTCCATTTTGTTTACAAAACCAATACGAGGTACATTATAGTTATTAGCTAGTCTCCAATTAGTTTCAGATTGAGGTTCTACACCATCAACAGCAGAAAATAGAAATACCAGTCCATCAAGAACACGAAGAGAACGGTTTACCTCAACTGTAAAGTCAACGTGTCCAGGAGTATCAATAATATTGACATGATAAAGTTCATTTCTGTATTTCCAATTTAAAGTTGTAGCTGCAGAAGTAATTGTAATTCCTCTTTCTTGCTCTTGCTCCATCCAATCCATAGTTGCAGCACCGTCATGAACTTCTCCAATCTTATGACTAACACCACCGTAGAACAAAATACGTTCAGTTGTAGTCGTTTTCCCTGCATCGATATGAGCAGCAATTCCAATGTTACGTGTATATTTAAGGTCTCTTGCCATTACTTAAAATCTAAAATGTGAAAACGCTTTATTTGCTTCAGCCATACGTGTTGTATCTTCTTTCTTTTTGTATGCAGCTCCCTCTTCCTTCGAAGCAGCAATTATTTCAGAAGCTAAACGTTGTGACATTGTTTTTTCGTTTCTTTTTCGTGAATAACCAATTAACCATTTCATAGCTAATGAAGCTTTTCTCTCATCACGAACAGGTGTAGGAATTTGAAATGTTGCACCACCAACACGACGACTTTTTACTTCGACAATTGGCGTAATATTTTCCAATGCTTTTTTCCAAACATCTATGCCTTCTTGATCTTCAATTTTTTTATTGATTAAATCTATTGCATCATAGAATATTCTGAATGCTATACTTTTTTTACCTGATAACATTAAGTTATTTACAAATTTTGTTACAACCACATCGTTAAATTTCGGATCTGGCAGAATCGCAATTTTCTTGGCTTTTCTTCTTCTCATTTTCTAATGCTTATTAATTATTTCTGCTTAGGACGTTTTGTTCCATACTTTGATCTTCTTTGACTTCTTCCTTGAACACCTGCTGTATCTTCAGCACCGCGAACAATGTGATAACGTACTCCTGGAAGATCTTTTACTCTTCCTCCGCGAACAAGTACTAGGGAGTGTTCTTGAAGATTGTGGCCTTCACCACCAATGTATGCGTTGACTTCTTTCCCGTTCGTTAAACGAACACGCGCCACTTTACGCATTGCCGAGTTTGGCTTTTTTGGTGTAGTCGTGTATACACGAACACAAACACCTTTACGTTGTGGACATGAATCAAGCGCAGCAGATTTACTTTTCTTCACTACCGCAGTTCTTCCTTTGCGAACTAATTGTTGAATAGTTGGCATAAAATACTCTTAATTTAAATAAATAATTAATC
>Ga0138292_1020455_pt1 | contig 27574 bp, 17 predicted proteins | sample S_140709_E_mt_FD_106913 | JGI IMG/M metagenome (GOLD analysis project Ga0138292, IMG submission 106913) | Freshwater microbial communities from Lake Simoncouche, Canada - S_140709_E_mt (Metagenome Metatranscriptome) | ecosystem: Environmental > Aquatic > Freshwater > Lake | place: Canada: Quebec... | reverse complement strand
CCCGAAGGCACGGAAGAAATAAGCTGGTCAATAATATTCAAACTTTCACGCATTTCGTAAAGTCTAACAAGGTACCTATCATAACAATCGCCATAAGTACCAACAAAAATAGAAAAATTAGTTGAATCATAAACTTCATAAGGTATAATTTTACGCAAATCCCAGCCAAAACCCGATCCCCGCAACATTGGACCGCTAAAGCCAAACTCTAGAGCTTTTGTAAGCGGGACTACACCGACACCAATCAATCTATTTTTCCAAATTCGGTTATTAGTTAGCATTTCTTCAAACTCATCAACACGGCGACTAAAAGCCTTGGAAAATTTATAAATATCTTCAAGCATGCCAGCAGGAATATCCTCGGAGACGCCGCCAGGCCTAAAGTAAGCAGCATGCATACGTGCACCAGAAACCCTTTCATAAAATTCCATAAGTTTTTCGCGTTCTTCAAAAGCCCACAAAAATGGAGTAAGAGCGCCCACATCAAGAGCATGAGTGCTAACTGCAAGAAGATGATTTAGTAGGCGAGTCAATTCTAGAAAAAGCGTACGAATGTATTTAGCGCGAATAGGAACCACCAGTCCAAGAAGGTTTTCGATAGCCAAACAATAAGCATGCTCCTGGGCTATCATTGAAACATAGTCAAGTCGGTCGAAGTAAGGCAAACCTTGAACGTAAGTCTTGTACTCAATAAGTTTCTCTGTGCCTCGATGCAACAAACCAATGTGAGGTTCGGAACGAACAACTGACTCACCGGATAGCTCAACTACGAGTCGCAAAACTCCATGAGCAGCAGGATGCTGCGGACCAAAATTAATATTAAAATTTTTAGTTTCAAGCATTTTTGCCAACCCAAGGATTATTAAACTCAAAAAACCTATATTCTTGTGAAAGTTCAATCGGTTCAGAAACGATTCGTTTTAGAACTTCATCGTAACGGATTTGAACGTAACCGCTAACAGGAAAATCTTTTCGAAGAGGAAACCCCTCAAACCCGTAATCTGTAAGAATTCTACGAAGATCGGAATGATTATAAAAGTAAATACCGTAAAGATCATAAATTTCGCGCTCAGCCCAGTTAGAACCACAAAAAACCTCTTCAGCGGTCCAAACGAAATTATGATCCAAAGAAAGGGGAGAAACAATAAAAATTTCGGAGTCAAGAGATCTGAGGTACAAAAAAACTTTAAATCTTTTAGGCAAAGAAATTTCATCAGACGCAAACTCGTCAATAAAATATGAAAACTGAAATTGGTAAGATTTAGACAAAAAGTTTAGAAGAGAAGGCGAACGAGACTTAAGAACCAAAACATAGGAGTTTCGAACTTTACCAAAACCAGGGTAAAAAATAGTTGTCGCAATATCCTTTGGGAAAATTTGTTGAAGTTGAAGTAGAATTTCCATAAAAAGAAGAAAAAAGTTATTGTTTAACCTCTGGACCAATCAAGCTTACCTTTCCAGAACTCGTAAACGACGCCCAAAAAAAGAAAAAAAATAAATGAAAGGGTAAACAAAAAGTCCAAACCATACAAGTAATTAATAGAAATTGAAAGAGGAAAGAAAAAGATAACTTCAAGATCGAAAATAATATAAAAAATTGCGATAAGGTAAAACCGAACGTCAAAACTAAATCTGGTATGCTCAAATGGATCAAATCCACACTCGTAGGCTGAAAATTTTTCGTAATCAAAATTGGTGGTATTAATATTTAGTTGACCAAATCCAAAATTTAGAATCAAAGTAATAACCAAACCAATCAAAAAATAGATAAAAAAATTGTAAATTTCAAACATAAAAAAAAGTATTAATTATTACTATCGAAAACTTCAGAAACGACCTCTTCATTAAAATCTTTCAAGCTAATTACTTTATTAAGATTTTCCCTTGAAATAAACAAATTACTCAAATCTTTTAGGTGATCCGCAAAGACAGAATCAACCAAAACCTCAATCTGAACAACAGAAGAAGAATCCGAGTCCATGTGGTCTACAAAATTAGAAATTACTACAAACCATGCTTCGATAATTGCGATAACCTGCATCTGAAATGTAATTGTGGAATCCTCAAGAGAAGAAACCTCATTTGCCAATTCAGAATTTTTTAGCATAAGTTTTTTCAGAGCATCAATCTCAATTGAGATTGCGTCCTTGCCGGCATTGTCCAAGGTACGCAAATAGTAAAAAAAATAAATAACGGCTAGACTTAGAACGGAAAGCCACAAACCCTCATTAGAAAAAGCAACTGAAGCTGAGCCCGTAAAAAGGTAAATAGAGAAAAAACTATAAAGCGCTACAAAAATCAAAACGTCAGATGTTGCTTTTGCAAATTGATTTAGATTCAAATAACTCAAAAAATTAAGATAAAATGAATTGACTTGCGAATAGCGGGAGTTTAGAAAAAAAATAAAAAAAGTAGAAAGGCTACTCAAGGAAGCCGGAAGATTTCTGGAAAAGAAAGAAAGTACCAAGCTTTCGAGATAGCTGAAAAAAAAAAGAAAGAACAAAATAGTTGAATCAGCAAGGAAATAGATAGACAAAGTTACATTTTTAGTGATATCCCAAAAATAATTAAGAATATTTGAAGAAAGGCTTGAAAAGGAGAACTTCATATTAGTAGAAAAAATAAGTATTAATTTGTATCAAAGTCTTCAAAAACAGGAAAACTTAGGTCAGCAATTTCAAATTCAATCAATTTTGAAACGACTACAAAATTATTAAAGTTAAGGTTACTAATCTCGGAAAGAATTTCAGAATTAGAATTAGCCAACTCGGTCAAAAAAACGTTGAAAATAAAAAAAGCTGTAAAGCTATAATAAATATTTTCAAAATTGTCTGAGCTAGAATTTTTAATAAAATATTCACGTGCAAAAATAGAAGCAAAAATTGTAGGAACAATAAAGTAATTTATCAAAAAGTAAAAAATAGCAAAGTAAACGATACCCCAAGTAAATTGGTTTGCGATACTGAAAAAGTCAAGTTGCGGCATAGATTAAATTTTATTATGTAGAGTAAACTTAGATTTGCGAAGCTTAGAAGAATAGAAATCATTAAACTTAGACGGGTCACGAAGATAAATGTTAGGGTTAAAATGGCTGAGCAAACCGAAGTAAATAAATTTGTTTAGAACAAAAGGCAAAAAAAAGAGTATTCTGCCCGATTTCGAACGACGATAAATAAACTTCATTAGCTTTTTAATAATTCGACGATAAAATTTAGTGCCCCGCTTTAGTTGAATAACTCGGATAAACAAGAAAAAATACGTACAAAATCTCAAATTTCTTGCCAACTTACGCCTTTGCAAATATTGCAAAGCGGAAATTCTTGATTCAAATTTTTTAAAAAATTTTTTCTTGGAAAGCTCGAACTTAAATGGCAAAAAATTCAACCTGAAAATTGAAATTATAGAAAAAAAATCATTAAATACTTTAAAAAAGTAGTAATATTGCTTTAGATTAAGATTAAAATAATTTTTAAAACGTTTCAATTTTTTATTTTTCAAAAGGTTATAGGCTGAAAAAAATTTAAAATAAAAATTGTTTTTTGAGGAAAGAAGTTTTTGCGGATAAGTAAACAAATGACTGAAAAAACTTGACGAAGTGCTTAGAAAATTAGAATTATTTTTAACTTTTCGGTCAAAACGCTGAACTAGGTGAAAGTAAGTCTTAAGTAGATGATTTTTAAAACCCAAGAATCTAAGAATTCCAAATTTGTTAAAAAAAATTCTTGAACGAACTTTATAAGCAAGCTTATGTCCTAGGTATTTAAAAAAGTACTTACGTTTAATGATTTTTTTAACCAATCGTTTAAAAAATTGCAATTTAAATACCCTTTTTGAAAAGATTTTTGTTCTGTAACTGAGCAAAAGAGACGATTTATAACTAACATTTCTAAATTTTCTAAACTTTCGGGTTTTAAGGTAAGCGTACCTTCTTGCATATAGTATTTTTTTTAGATTTTTTTTAAAACCGAAAAGTCTAAAAACTCTAAACCTATAGGTTCGCTTTTTAAAATAAAAAGTATTTTTATTTGTTTTTTTATTTTTCAATTTGGGCTTACCGAAACGATAAAATTTACGGTTTTTGGCGTGACGCCGCGAAAATTTATACCAGCGACGACGAATCCAATATTTGGAAAAAACAACTTTAAAGGTTTTGCGTTTTGCTAGAGGACGAATAAGTTTCTTTCGCAGTCTAAAAGTTTTTTTTTTACCATAAAACGGACGCAACCTGTAAGCTCGAAAAATAGACTTAGTCGAACGAAGAAATCTATTATTAAAGTAAACCGAAACTCTAATTTTACGACGCTTGTAGACTCTTTTTTTTCTACGACGTGTTAGAAAAGCGTTCATAAAATAATTTGTATTTGTTAGAAAATTAGGAAATGCAGAAGGTGTTTTAACGTATCGACAGTAGTTGTTTTTTTGTTCAAATTTAGACCATTTCAAATTAAAGTATTTGTAAGTATAATTTGAGTAAAAAGACTTATTGTCGAATACCGGAAGCATTATAGCGTTGTAAACCGAATCTCGCTTAGCACTAACATTTGAAAAAAGATTCAACCTTATTGCAGAATTATGGCCATTTGTATTAAATTTAATGACCTGAAATTTTGGCAGATTAGTAGGAAAAAAGCCTTTAAAAGAATTTCTCATGTTTAAAAAAATAAAATTATTAATTGTTTCTGTCAGGTGAGCAGTGGGACTTGAACCCACATCCTTGGTGCCACAAACCAAAATTTTAACCACCTAAACTATGCCCAACCTGATTACGTTCTGGATGGCGGGAGTTGAACCCACAGCACCCGCTCCCAAGGCGGATATGTTACCATTACACCACATCCTAAAACTAGAATTTAGATACGACGAGTTGCCCTCAAACGCAAACCATTATGAGGTTTGGTCATGTGATATCTAAAATGAGTAAATTTAATATTTGCGCGGAAACCGCGCATAAGGGCACGAATCAAATAGTCAATAGGGGTATGAAATACGACACCTACTTGCAAAATTTTAGAATTTTTTAGCAAAAGGGAAACCGACTTACCCATAGTTTCAATTGCGATCGGACTTAGTCTTTTGGAACCTCGAAAATTGGTACGACCGGCGGAATAAGCGTACAGTGTTCTACCTCTGGGGGCGCTAACATTAACAAACATATTGTTAACCGATCTAAAAATATGAATGAAAAACTTAACCCTAGAAGAATGTCTTTTGTAAAATTTAGAGCGTGGGCTTGGGATTCCGGTTACTGAATGAAATTTAGAAAAAAATTTTTTAAAAAATCTAAAAAATTTTTTTCTTTTCTTTTTGTAAATAAAACGTTTTTTACCAAATTTCCTAAAGTAACCCAAGTAAGGTATAAAAAGAGCGTACTTTCGGCGAATAAAAAAAAATTTTTTATTTATCTTTCGAGAAAAACGAGAACGCTTGATCTTAGACTGATAAAATCGAAGTTTATTCAAAACTCTTTTAATTCTAAAAGGTACCCTAGATCTGTGTTTATATTTTATAAACCTGGAAGTATAGGGTCTTTTTTTAAAAGTTTTAAAAAAAATAGAAATATTTTTACTATGTCGAGTAAAGTAGTACGCCAACGGCAATCTTTTTTTATAAAAAAAATTTTTGTAAAAAATCTTAGGCAATCGGCGCTTAGTAAAAAAGAGTCGCTTAGAGTTAGCCCTATAAAACTTAAAAAATTTGTGAGAACGCGGTCGAAAAAAAAAGTCAAAATTACTTAGTTTTTTGTTAAATCGAAAAAAGCTTGTGTAAGCCGTTCGAGCTGCAGGTACAAATTTTTTAAGTTTTTTAAGTTTTGCATAAAATCGAGACTTAAAGTAACGTTTACTATGAGGAAATTTATAAGCTAGACGAACAATCTGCAAAAAACGAGAAATTTGACGGGACCTGCGATAAGTGGACTTCCTAGAAAATTTTCGACGATTAAATTTAAATTTAATATATTTTCTGGGATAGGTAAAAAGTGATTTTTCACGATATTTTTTTTTAGACTTTTTATTAAAAAATCCCTTCTTGGCTGATTTTCGCTTACCTTTCAGCAACTTTTTTTTAGACTTTTTATTAAATCTCAAAGATTTAACACGCAATTTTATAAGTCTACGTTTTTTTTTTAGAAACCTAATTCTACGCTTAAGCTTAAGCATAGTGCGCGGATGAAATTTGTGCCAAGAATAAGTCAGGGCCCACAAAGAAAATTTTCGGTATTTTTCAAAAAAAATCCTAGAATCAAAATTTGATGAAGAAATTGGCCCTGTTTTAGATTTAAAATTAAATCTAGATTTTTCAAGTTTGCGAAAAAAATAAAAAATTCTAAAAACAAACCTTTTTTTTTTACCAAAAAATCTTTTCGTTATCCAAATTCTAAATTTTTTCCGGTTGTAGTTGTCATCTATGAGTTGATAGCGAAATGGAGAAGTAGCGTACAACTTAGGGGTTCGGCGATAATAGCGCGCCCTAAGGCGATTACGCCAATTATTTATACGCACATACTTTTGACGCATACGACGAATAAAGAAATTAATTCTTTTAGATTTTTTATTTCTTGAAAAATACCTTTTAGGAACCCATCTCGAATACAATCGTGGCTTTTTATAAAGAAACAAAAGATCACTTCTCCGACGACCTTTAAATGCAGTTCTTTTAAAGAATTTTTTTTGCAAAAAACTAAAACGCTTAAACCGTCTAAATATTCTGGACTTATAGTGCTTAAGCCTTTTGCTGATCCTGGCCCTAAATTGTATGATATCCTTACTTATTAGGGCAGGTTTTTTTTTAAACGATGAATAGGACTTTGTTGAATAAAATTTTGCCATATTAAGACTAATTTTTTGACGTGATAGAAAGCTTAAACTTAAATTTTTTCTTACAAGTTTGGGCATTGGTTTTAGAACGCTGTCCTCTGCTGGGCAAACCTTGACTCAAGCGCACTCCACTGTAGCCACCAAAACGAATTTTATCTGAAACTTTATTCTGAACACGTCGCTGAAGGTCAATTCCAAGAGGCCTAGGTTTAAAGTAATTCTCAATGTATTCACGCTTAGTTGAAGGAACATCCTGAATGGAGGTTGTATAAGGAACTCCCAACTGACGACAGATACGCATAGTGGTACTTCTGCTAATACCAAAAATAGAAGAAAGAAATTTACCTAGTTTTTGTGTTGAAAGAACAGATCGATTTATAAATTTTACAGGCATAAATAAAAAATTAAATTTAACGTTGTTTGCCGGGTTTAAATTTCATTTCCTGAAATCTAAAACGAATACCCTTTCCCCTGTAAGGGTCAGGAAAGCGCAGATTCTTAATTTCGTTTACGTAAAATATGAGAGAAATAATTTTGGTAAATAGCAAAAGGTATTGTTTACGAACCTTGACCTCAGCAATATTTTCCAAACAATACTTACAGATATGGTTGTAACCTAGGTTAAAATAGAGACTTTTAGTGTTCCAATAGTAGTAAACCTTAAAACCAATACCTTTGACATGAAGAATCTGAAAAAAGGTTTTTAGCTTGTTGCCCAGATTTTTCAATCGACGCCTAATATAACTAAACTCAGATTTAGTAGTAACAAATTTAGGGATAAAAAAACTATCACCAAGCCCATCAATAATAATATAGGAATTACTAATTTCTAGAAAATCAACAAAAACTGGTTTAAATACGTAACTTACCCAACCTACCATAAAAAATAATTCATTATAAAAATAGGTTGACCGCCAATTCTATTTAGGCTAGCAGAGTCGCTAAATTGCAACCCAAGGACCGTTTTGAGAATAAAAAATTTGCCGGAATTGATATTTTTCTTTACCTGAAAATATTTAAAATTAAGTTTTCGGGAAGGCTTGGAATACAAAATGAGTTTAAAAGAAACAACACGGTGATTGGGGTAAACCAAAAAACAATTTTTGGTCGAATCAAAGTAATAACTGAAAATATAACCTTCCTTATAAAACAAATTCAAAATCTCTCTTGAAAACTTTGAAACCGGAACAGAAAAGGATTTAGTTCGCCGAACAATCGCGTTATTAAAACGAGATATAAAAACTGAAGAAGAAAAACTTACCATCTTGATTTGCGGAATCCAGCTATTTCACCTCTCATAGAAAATTTTTTAAAAGTCATCCTAGAAAAATAATAGTTAGAAATAACACCACGAGATCTGGCTGTATAGAGACAAAAAGGTTTAAACCTGGTTGGGAAAATTTTAAAATAGCTATGACCGTAGGCGTTAATAAGTGTGCGAAAATTGACATCAATAAATTTTGATTTTAGCAGAGGTTTAAACATAAGAAAAGATTTCGAGTAAGTCGATCTTTTGGAAAAGTGCTTATAGATAGTAGAAATTTTTGAGCGCATAGGATTAAAAAAGGTTAAAAAAATTAAAATAAAAATTAATTGTATAAAATTTTTTGAATTCAGTAGAACTTTTAGAGTCCGCAAAAAGAACAAAATTATAACGCCAATCATGAAAGTCGTAAGTTTTGATTCTAAATGGAAACAAAGTCACGAAATCGCGGAGAACCAAATAAGTAAATCCACTTCGCTTAAACTTAAATGTAATAAGCTTTTTACGAGAAGAGGCTCTAATAGAATGAACAATTCTGAAAACACGAAAGATTGAATTAAAGTTAGGGGAAACAGAAAGCGTAAAAGAACTAAGCTTACCAAATTTCTTAACTACTCTAATTTTTGGACGAGCGCTAAAGAATTGAAACAGAAGGTCTGAGGTCTGTATAATACGCTTTTTCTCTTTAGCGGGGAAATTAAATTTAACATGGAACTTTGGAATAAAAATAGAAAATTGTTCCTGGGTAAGCGAACAATTTTCTATTTGTGTATAATTATAAAAATCTATGGAATTAAAAAACATTTAAATAATATAAACTGTAAGGCTGTTAAACTTGTATTCTTTAATTAGCTTAAGTTCGTAAAAAAAGAAGCCGGAAACCCTGTTAGAAACCGGAACGTACTCGCCTCTTTTTATCAAGATAGATCGAGTAGCCAAACTTTTAATATAAGAACCGTAAGCCCTAAAAACTGGAAATCGAGTTTGAATAAGAATTGCTCTAAAAATTTGACCCTTTTTAATTTTTCTCCGAGGTTTAACGCGAGAAATGCTACCAACAAAAAGATCAGAAATTTTAGCTTTATGTTTATCGTAAAACATAATGGAACGGATTTTTGAAACACCCGTATTATCGGCGATCCAAACCTTAGAATTGCTATTTACAAAAATCATTGTATTTTTTTAAACTTTTACAACTTTAACCGAAACTGACAATTTTCTCGATGCATAAAGCAAAAGGGAGGTTGTAGTTGTAGGATTTCTTACCAATACTTCAAAAAGAATTTGACCGGGCCTAACAGGAGAATAAAATCCACGAATCTTAGAACCCTTACCACCACCTATTCGAACTTCAGAGGGTTTCTTGGTAAGAGGCAAATAAGAATAACATCTAATAAAAAATTTATAAATTTTAGAGGATTTTTTTCTAAAATGAGGGGCCAAAACTTTTCGAAAAGCTTCAATGGCGTTAGAGGAAAGATAACCGTACTGAGTCGATCGTACCACAATACGACGAAAACGAATTGCAGAAATGTAATTCGAAGTGTGGGCTAGATTCGACAAAGTAGGCAGCGAAACCGGAACGTACTTGGCAAGGCCATTGTAACGTACCACAAATCGTTTATTTCTTGTCCAAATTTTAAAAGGTCTTTTCTTCAAATTTGACGAAATATTTTTAACCATCATTATTTTACTTTCTAATCCAAATACGCAAATTACAAGTACCATACTTCAAAACTACGCTTCGCTGCGCGTAGTCCAGAGAGCTTGTAATTTTACTATATGAAACTGATTTCCTAACAAATTTTTTTGAAACAGCTATTTGCGCCCGAGTAAATCGACCATTACAGTTAATAACGAAACCACGATAAAATTTCAAGGATATACGAACGATTGGTTTGATAACGTCAGACAAAATATATCTATAGTAAAGCTTCGTAGTAATAAAGTTTAGATAAAAATCGGACCCGGCTCTGTGCAAAGGAAAAAAATTGAATTTAATGAAAACTGGTACACTAAACTGCCTAAAAACCTGGGACGAAAGAAACTTGGCAAGGAAATGGTAGAAGCTGTAACGAATAAATCGATTTGCAGAGTACGCGCTAAGCGGATTAAAAAAAACGAATCTTGCTGCCTTCCTGCTCGTTTCAGTAATCGGTAGATAGCGGACGCGCCATGAAGGATACCTAAGATTTTTAATTTTTTTGCCAAAGGGGGTATACAAAGTTTTTTGCTTAGAAAAAGGTCCACGATTTTTTGACGGACGAACAAAATTAAACTTTGAAAATGTAGGCTTAATCAATTTAGAGACAAGTCGTTTTTTACTAACAGGACCAATTTTATTAAATTGAATCTTCGGGCCAAAAGAATAAAAACGAAAAAACCTTTTTCCCAATTTAGATTTGCGCAATTTTTTTGAACTTAGAATTTTTCTGTTGCGCAAATTATTAAAAATGGCGTATTTTTTTCTAAAGTAGTAAGATCTTAGTGAAGAAGCTAGCTTTGCCGATTCGGAATTAGAATTCTTTACAGTGCGAAAATAAAATCGCAAAAATTTAATTTTTGCGATTTTAAGCTTAAATGAAAAACGAGAAGAAAAACGACGAGAAATTTTAATAAGTCTTTTAGAATATTTTTTTTTAACACCCTGACGAGTAACACTTTTTTTTTTACGAAATTGTTTTTTTTTAAAAAAAAGCCTTTTAAACCTAAAATTTCTGCGAGGCCTATAAAATCTTTTTTTATAGTTTTTTTTTTTAAAGTATCGTTTTTTAAAACGCTTTCTAGTTATAAAAGTAGAAGAAAGATACTTCCTTCGATTAAGAATAAAATTTAGCTTTGAGTTAGCAAAACTTCTGCTAGATTTTTGTAGTTTGACCGGTTTGAAAAGTTTTAGCCTGTTTTTATCAAATCGCTTACGCAATTTTCTGGACAATTTTACAAACTTTCTAACGCTTTTAAATCTTAGACGAAAAAATTTATTTTTTTTAAACTTAGATTCAAGCGTTTGTTTGTTAGAAGGCGCGTAAGAGGAACGTCTGCGCAAATTAGATGAAAATGAAAAAACTTTTTTTCGAGAATAAGGCAGTGAAGTTGTAGAAACAAGAAACCTAGATTGTTTACCTTTTTTTATAATAGCAAACCTAAACTTGGTATTTTTTGACTTTTGCTTTTTACGTACAAAAGTTTTAAATTTAGTAATTTTTTTAAGAAGAGTCTTGAGCTTTTTTTTTGATTTAATAAGCTTAAGAGCTCTTCTAACTGGTTTAGTTCCAAAAAAATCATACAACTTTGAATCATGAATAAAAACCTCCAAACCAATGTGAGAATGAAAAAATTTAGGGATAACATGACTAAAAGAAACACCTCTGTTTTGAAAAAATTTATCACCAAAAAATTTTTCGAAAAACGCTTTAATCCTAAGATTAAAGTGATATTGATACCAGTTTTGTGCTGTAATCGAACTCGCCCAAGGTTGGGTCTGGCCAAGCCTAATAGTAAAAGCTTTATTAGTTACCATAAAAAAATTTATTTACGACCTCGCTTCTTTTTTTCTTTTTTTTTTCGTTTTCGTTTATGAATTGACTGGCCTGTAATTTTGGTAAAGACGTAATCACCCAAAGGCTGAGAAACCATTTCAAATTTTGGCAAAACTGATCGAAAAGCATTACCATTATGAACCATAAATTTTTGGCCAACTATCTCTTGGGAAATAAAACCAGAACGGAAATAAACTGGCTTCGTCGAAGAAAAATTCTTTCTAAAAAATTTAAAATTAGGAAATTTGGTTTTGTAATCTTTAACCATAGTAATATTAATTTCTTTTTTTATTTTGTTTTTTATTTTTTAGTTCTTGAACACTAAGAACAACAATTTTTTTATTTTTCTTTACTAGACGGGTTCTGTAACCTTTGGTAAGCTTTGCCCAAGGTGAAACGGAAGGTCGACTCTCTCCTGTACGGCCACCATGGGGGTGATCAACAGGATTTATCGCACATCCCCTAACATGGGGACGAATGCCAAGGTTTCTAGACGCGCCTGCTTTTAGTAGTGGCCGTTTAAAACTGAAAAAACTATCATTCAACGATTGGTAACCAAAACAGATAGCTTTGAATTTTCTAATTTCCCCGGATGGTATTTTAACAACAGAATTAGTTCCCAATCTCCTGATAATTATAGCTCTAGAGTAGGGGGCCCTGACATAACGAGATCCCGAACCAGGGTAAGATTCAATGTTACATACAAAAGAACCCGGAGAAAACTGAAACAACTGAAGTGGTCTTGTTGCAAACTTTGAAAAAATAAAATTAAAAATATTTTTTTTATAACTTACAAAAGAAGTTGCCAATGACCCTGGCTTATTCTTGGCAAAAGAAGAAAATGAAAATTGCCTAAAATTAAAATAATTAACTGAAACTTTGGGATTAGTCCTATAACCCTTATGACGAACGGTGGTAACGCCTTGGTTATTTCGACCACCCTTATTACGAAGAATAGTGTAAAATTTAAACATATTTTTTAAAATTTCGCGTATTTCAAGAATGGGCGATTCAATTTAGCCAATTTATGGTACTCGTCGCGTTTTTTTAGAGTTTGATTGGCAGGATTGGAATAAATATCGAGCAACTCGAAAAACATAAGTTGACTGAAAGGCGATCCTGATCGCTTAGAAACTGAAGAAAGAAACCACTTAATCCCAATTGAATAAGATTTGTTCAATGTGATTGGGGTAGGAATTCTAACGGTTGAGCCAGAAACTTTTTTAGAAATCAAAAAAACTTTAGGTCGAACTATTTCTAGGAGATTATCCAAAAACTCAACAGGGGGTAGGTTAAATTTAACATTGATATCGTAAAGAAAAGCGTTAAAAATTTTAGTCGCTTTGGACTTTTTACCAGATTTGGTCATAGAACCAATAAAAGACCTAACCAAATATTTGTGATTAGCTCTGTCATTTGATATACGAATAAATTTAAAGTTTTTCATAAAAAAAAATTATTTTAGTTTTTTAGGCATAGGGGTACCGTACTTAGAGCGATTTGTACGTCTTTCAAAATTTTCTTTTGAGGTAAAGTCATACTTTCCGCGAACAGCGTGGTACAAAATTCCAGGACAATCTGGAACACGACCACCTCGAACCAAGATAACTGAATGTTGCTGAAGAGTGTGCCCCTGTCCCGGCAAATAAACCAAAGTTCGCTCACCAGTTGAAAGTTTTACCTTTGCAATTTTTCTAATTGCTGAGTTAGGTTTTTTAGGTGTTATCGTGTAAACCTTCAAGCAAGTAGCCTTTTTTTGCGGGCTTTTAATCAATCTTGGGGAATTTGGCTTAGTAGGTTTACGATTACGTACGTACTTACACAATTGGGCAAAAGTGACCATAATTTTTTAGATCTAAAAAAAAAATTGAAATAAATTTTTATAAAATTAATTGCAGAAAAATTAAAAAGTTTGAGCCTAATAATTAGAGAAAAAAACTTAATAAAGTAGTCCGAATCGACCGTAATTTTTTGCCAAGCCAGATCATATTTATTGGATGAAAGTGGCAAACTAAAATAAAGAGGAAAATAATATGATCTGGCAGAGGTATTGTAGACAGAATCGAAATTTTTAATAGAAAAGTTTTTCTTTTTAATATTAAAATAATATGGATCAGAGTAGAGATAAAGGTCATCTTTTCTCGTTATTTTTATTCTAGCTTTAAGAGTACTCTTAAAGCTAGAATAAAAATAACGAGAAAAGATGACCTTTATCTCTACTCTGATCCATATTATTTTAATATTAAAAAGAAAAACTTTTCTATTAAAAATTTCGATTCTGTCTACAATACCTCTGCCAGATCATATTATTTTCCTCTTTATTTTAGTTTGCCACTTTCATCCAATAAATATGATCTGGCTTGGCAAAAAATTACGGTCGATTCGGACTACTTTATTAAGTTTTTTTCTCTAATTATTAGGCTCAAACTTTTTAATTTTTCTGCAATTAATTTTATAAAAATTTATTTCAATTTTTTTTTTAGATCTAAAAAATTATGGTCACTTTTGCCCAATTGTGTAAGTACGTACGTAATCGTAAACCTACTAAGCCAAATTCCCCAAGATTGATTAAAAGCCCGCAAAAAAAGGCTACTTGCTTGAAGGTTTACACGATAACACCTAAAAAACCTAACTCAGCAATTAGAAAAATTGCAAAGGTAAAACTTTCAACTGGTGAGCGAACTTTGGTTTATTTGCCGGGACAGGGGCACACTCTTCAGCAACATTCAGTTATCTTGGTTCGAGGTGGTCGTGTTCCAGATTGTCCTGGAATTTTGTACCACGCTGTTCGCGGAAAGTATGACTTTACCTCAAAAGAAAATTTTGAAAGACGTACAAATCGCTCTAAGTACGGTACCCCTATGCCTAAAAAACTAAAATAATTTTTTTTTATGAAAAACTTTAAATTTATTCGTATATCAAATGACAGAGCTAATCACAAATATTTGGTTAGGTCTTTTATTGGTTCTATGACCAAATCTGGTAAAAAGTCCAAAGCGACTAAAATTTTTAACGCTTTTCTTTACGATATCAATGTTAAATTTAACCTACCCCCTGTTGAGTTTTTGGATAATCTCCTAGAAATAGTTCGACCTAAAGTTTTTTTGATTTCTAAAAAAGTTTCTGGCTCAACCGTTAGAATTCCTACCCCAATCACATTGAACAAATCTTATTCAATTGGGATTAAGTGGTTTCTTTCTTCAGTTTCTAAGCGATCAGGATCGCCTTTCAGTCAACTTATGTTTTTCGAGTTGCTCGATATTTATTCCAATCCTGCCAATCAAACTCTAAAAAAACGCGACGAGTACCATAAATTGGCTAAATTGAATCGCCCATTCTTGAAATACGCGAAATTTTAAAAAATATGTTTAAATTTTACACTATTCTTCGTAATAAGGGTGGTCGAAATAACCAAGGCGTTACCACCGTTCGTCATAAGGGTTATAGGACTAATCCCAAAGTTTCAGTTAATTATTTTAATTTTAGGCAATTTTCATTTTCTTCTTTTGCCAAGAATAAGCCAGGGTCATTGGCAACTTCTTTTGTAAGTTATAAAAAAAATATTTTTAATTTTATTTTTTCAAAGTTTGCAACAAGACCACTTCAGTTGTTTCAGTTTTCTCCGGGTTCTTTTGTATGTAACATTGAATCTTACCCTGGTTCGGGATCTCGTTATGTCAGGGCCCCCTACTCTAGAGCTATAATTATCAGGAGATTGGGAACTAATTCTGTTGTTAAAATACCATCCGGGGAAATTAGAAAATTCAAAGCTATCTGTTTTGGTTACCAATCGTTGAATGATAGTTTTTTCAGTTTTAAACGGCCACTACTAAAAGCAGGCGCGTCTAGAAACCTTGGCATTCGTCCCCATGTTAGGGGATGTGCGATAAATCCTGTTGATCACCCCCATGGTGGCCGTACAGGAGAGAGTCGACCTTCCGTTTCACCTTGGGCAAAGCTTACCAAAGGTTACAGAACCCGTCTAGTAAAGAAAAATAAAAAAATTGTTGTTCTTAGTGTTCAAGAACTAAAAAATAAAAAACAAAATAAAAAAAGAAATTAATATTACTATGGTTAAAGATTACAAAACCAAATTTCCTAATTTTAAATTTTTTAGAAAGAATTTTTCTTCGACGAAGCCAGTTTATTTCCGTTCTGGTTTTATTTCCCAAGAGATAGTTGGCCAAAAATTTATGGTTCATAATGGTAATGCTTTTCGATCAGTTTTGCCAAAATTTGAAATGGTTTCTCAGCCTTTGGGTGATTACGTCTTTACCAAAATTACAGGCCAGTCAATTCATAAACGAAAACGAAAAAAAAAAGAAAAAAAGAAGCGAGGTCGTAAATAAATTTTTTTATGGTAACTAATAAAGCTTTTACTATTAGGCTTGGCCAGACCCAACCTTGGGCGAGTTCGATTACAGCACAAAACTGGTATCAATATCACTTTAATCTTAGGATTAAAGCGTTTTTCGAAAAATTTTTTGGTGATAAATTTTTTCAAAACAGAGGTGTTTCTTTTAGTCATGTTATCCCTAAATTTTTTCATTCTCACATTGGTTTGGAGGTTTTTATTCATGATTCAAAGTTGTATGATTTTTTTGGAACTAAACCAGTTAGAAGAGCTCTTAAGCTTATTAAATCAAAAAAAAAGCTCAAGACTCTTCTTAAAAAAATTACTAAATTTAAAACTTTTGTACGTAAAAAGCAAAAGTCAAAAAATACCAAGTTTAGGTTTGCTATTATAAAAAAAGGTAAACAATCTAGGTTTCTTGTTTCTACAACTTCACTGCCTTATTCTCGAAAAAAAGTTTTTTCATTTTCATCTAATTTGCGCAGACGTTCCTCTTACGCGCCTTCTAACAAACAAACGCTTGAATCTAAGTTTAAAAAAAATAAATTTTTTCGTCTAAGATTTAAAAGCGTTAGAAAGTTTGTAAAATTGTCCAGAAAATTGCGTAAGCGATTTGATAAAAACAGGCTAAAACTTTTCAAACCGGTCAAACTACAAAAATCTAGCAGAAGTTTTGCTAACTCAAAGCTAAATTTTATTCTTAATCGAAGGAAGTATCTTTCTTCTACTTTTATAACTAGAAAGCGTTTTAAAAAACGATACTTTAAAAAAAAAAACTATAAAAAAAGATTTTATAGGCCTCGCAGAAATTTTAGGTTTAAAAGGCTTTTTTTTAAAAAAAAACAATTTCGTAAAAAAAAAAGTGTTACTCGTCAGGGTGTTAAAAAAAAATATTCTAAAAGACTTATTAAAATTTCTCGTCGTTTTTCTTCTCGTTTTTCATTTAAGCTTAAAATCGCAAAAATTAAATTTTTGCGATTTTATTTTCGCACTGTAAAGAATTCTAATTCCGAATCGGCAAAGCTAGCTTCTTCACTAAGATCTTACTACTTTAGAAAAAAATACGCCATTTTTAATAATTTGCGCAACAGAAAAATTCTAAGTTCAAAAAAATTGCGCAAATCTAAATTGGGAAAAAGGTTTTTTCGTTTTTATTCTTTTGGCCCGAAGATTCAATTTAATAAAATTGGTCCTGTTAGTAAAAAACGACTTGTCTCTAAATTGATTAAGCCTACATTTTCAAAGTTTAATTTTGTTCGTCCGTCAAAAAATCGTGGACCTTTTTCTAAGCAAAAAACTTTGTATACCCCCTTTGGCAAAAAAATTAAAAATCTTAGGTATCCTTCATGGCGCGTCCGCTATCTACCGATTACTGAAACGAGCAGGAAGGCAGCAAGATTCGTTTTTTTTAATCCGCTTAGCGCGTACTCTGCAAATCGATTTATTCGTTACAGCTTCTACCATTTCCTTGCCAAGTTTCTTTCGTCCCAGGTTTTTAGGCAGTTTAGTGTACCAGTTTTCATTAAATTCAATTTTTTTCCTTTGCACAGAGCCGGGTCCGATTTTTATCTAAACTTTATTACTACGAAGCTTTACTATAGATATATTTTGTCTGACGTTATCAAACCAATCGTTCGTATATCCTTGAAATTTTATCGTGGTTTCGTTATTAACTGTAATGGTCGATTTACTCGGGCGCAAATAGCTGTTTCAAAAAAATTTGTTAGGAAATCAGTTTCATATAGTAAAATTACAAGCTCTCTGGACTACGCGCAGCGAAGCGTAGTTTTGAAGTATGGTACTTGTAATTTGCGTATTTGGATTAGAAAGTAAAATAATGATGGTTAAAAATATTTCGTCAAATTTGAAGAAAAGACCTTTTAAAATTTGGACAAGAAATAAACGATTTGTGGTACGTTACAATGGCCTTGCCAAGTACGTTCCGGTTTCGCTGCCTACTTTGTCGAATCTAGCCCACACTTCGAATTACATTTCTGCAATTCGTTTTCGTCGTATTGTGGTACGATCGACTCAGTACGGTTATCTTTCCTCTAACGCCATTGAAGCTTTTCGAAAAGTTTTGGCCCCTCATTTTAGAAAAAAATCCTCTAAAATTTATAAATTTTTTATTAGATGTTATTCTTATTTGCCTCTTACCAAGAAACCCTCTGAAGTTCGAATAGGTGGTGGTAAGGGTTCTAAGATTCGTGGATTTTATTCTCCTGTTAGGCCCGGTCAAATTCTTTTTGAAGTATTGGTAAGAAATCCTACAACTACAACCTCCCTTTTGCTTTATGCATCGAGAAAATTGTCAGTTTCGGTTAAAGTTGTAAAAGTTTAAAAAAATACAATGATTTTTGTAAATAGCAATTCTAAGGTTTGGATCGCCGATAATACGGGTGTTTCAAAAATCCGTTCCATTATGTTTTACGATAAACATAAAGCTAAAATTTCTGATCTTTTTGTTGGTAGCATTTCTCGCGTTAAACCTCGGAGAAAAATTAAAAAGGGTCAAATTTTTAGAGCAATTCTTATTCAAACTCGATTTCCAGTTTTTAGGGCTTACGGTTCTTATATTAAAAGTTTGGCTACTCGATCTATCTTGATAAAAAGAGGCGAGTACGTTCCGGTTTCTAACAGGGTTTCCGGCTTCTTTTTTTACGAACTTAAGCTAATTAAAGAATACAAGTTTAACAGCCTTACAGTTTATATTATTTAAATGTTTTTTAATTCCATAGATTTTTATAATTATACACAAATAGAAAATTGTTCGCTTACCCAGGAACAATTTTCTATTTTTATTCCAAAGTTCCATGTTAAATTTAATTTCCCCGCTAAAGAGAAAAAGCGTATTATACAGACCTCAGACCTTCTGTTTCAATTCTTTAGCGCTCGTCCAAAAATTAGAGTAGTTAAGAAATTTGGTAAGCTTAGTTCTTTTACGCTTTCTGTTTCCCCTAACTTTAATTCAATCTTTCGTGTTTTCAGAATTGTTCATTCTATTAGAGCCTCTTCTCGTAAAAAGCTTATTACATTTAAGTTTAAGCGAAGTGGATTTACTTATTTGGTTCTCCGCGATTTCGTGACTTTGTTTCCATTTAGAATCAAAACTTACGACTTTCATGATTGGCGTTATAATTTTGTTCTTTTTGCGGACTCTAAAAGTTCTACTGAATTCAAAAAATTTTATACAATTAATTTTTATTTTAATTTTTTTAACCTTTTTTAATCCTATGCGCTCAAAAATTTCTACTATCTATAAGCACTTTTCCAAAAGATCGACTTACTCGAAATCTTTTCTTATGTTTAAACCTCTGCTAAAATCAAAATTTATTGATGTCAATTTTCGCACACTTATTAACGCCTACGGTCATAGCTATTTTAAAATTTTCCCAACCAGGTTTAAACCTTTTTGTCTCTATACAGCCAGATCTCGTGGTGTTATTTCTAACTATTATTTTTCTAGGATGACTTTTAAAAAATTTTCTATGAGAGGTGAAATAGCTGGATTCCGCAAATCAAGATGGTAAGTTTTTCTTCTTCAGTTTTTATATCTCGTTTTAATAACGCGATTGTTCGGCGAACTAAATCCTTTTCTGTTCCGGTTTCAAAGTTTTCAAGAGAGATTTTGAATTTGTTTTATAAGGAAGGTTATATTTTCAGTTATTACTTTGATTCGACCAAAAATTGTTTTTTGGTTTACCCCAATCACCGTGTTGTTTCTTTTAAACTCATTTTGTATTCCAAGCCTTCCCGAAAACTTAATTTTAAATATTTTCAGGTAAAGAAAAATATCAATTCCGGCAAATTTTTTATTCTCAAAACGGTCCTTGGGTTGCAATTTAGCGACTCTGCTAGCCTAAATAGAATTGGCGGTCAACCTATTTTTATAATGAATTATTTTTTATGGTAGGTTGGGTAAGTTACGTATTTAAACCAGTTTTTGTTGATTTTCTAGAAATTAGTAATTCCTATATTATTATTGATGGGCTTGGTGATAGTTTTTTTATCCCTAAATTTGTTACTACTAAATCTGAGTTTAGTTATATTAGGCGTCGATTGAAAAATCTGGGCAACAAGCTAAAAACCTTTTTTCAGATTCTTCATGTCAAAGGTATTGGTTTTAAGGTTTACTACTATTGGAACACTAAAAGTCTCTATTTTAACCTAGGTTACAACCATATCTGTAAGTATTGTTTGGAAAATATTGCTGAGGTCAAGGTTCGTAAACAATACCTTTTGCTATTTACCAAAATTATTTCTCTCATATTTTACGTAAACGAAATTAAGAATCTGCGCTTTCCTGACCCTTACAGGGGAAAGGGTATTCGTTTTAGATTTCAGGAAATGAAATTTAAACCCGGCAAACAACGTTAAATTTAATTTTTTATTTATGCCTGTAAAATTTATAAATCGATCTGTTCTTTCAACACAAAAACTAGGTAAATTTCTTTCTTCTATTTTTGGTATTAGCAGAAGTACCACTATGCGTATCTGTCGTCAGTTGGGAGTTCCTTATACAACCTCCATTCAGGATGTTCCTTCAACTAAGCGTGAATACATTGAGAATTACTTTAAACCTAGGCCTCTTGGAATTGACCTTCAGCGACGTGTTCAGAATAAAGTTTCAGATAAAATTCGTTTTGGTGGCTACAGTGGAGTGCGCTTGAGTCAAGGTTTGCCCAGCAGAGGACAGCGTTCTAAAACCAATGCCCAAACTTGTAAGAAAAAATTTAAGTTTAAGCTTTCTATCACGTCAAAAAATTAGTCTTAATATGGCAAAATTTTATTCAACAAAGTCCTATTCATCGTTTAAAAAAAAACCTGCCCTAATAAGTAAGGATATCATACAATTTAGGGCCAGGATCAGCAAAAGGCTTAAGCACTATAAGTCCAGAATATTTAGACGGTTTAAGCGTTTTAGTTTTTTGCAAAAAAAATTCTTTAAAAGAACTGCATTTAAAGGTCGTCGGAGAAGTGATCTTTTGTTTCTTTATAAAAAGCCACGATTGTATTCGAGATGGGTTCCTAAAAGGTATTTTTCAAGAAATAAAAAATCTAAAAGAATTAATTTCTTTATTCGTCGTATGCGTCAAAAGTATGTGCGTATAAATAATTGGCGTAATCGCCTTAGGGCGCGCTATTATCGCCGAACCCCTAAGTTGTACGCTACTTCTCCATTTCGCTATCAACTCATAGATGACAACTACAACCGGAAAAAATTTAGAATTTGGATAACGAAAAGATTTTTTGGTAAAAAAAAAAGGTTTGTTTTTAGAATTTTTTATTTTTTTCGCAAACTTGAAAAATCTAGATTTAATTTTAAATCTAAAACAGGGCCAATTTCTTCATCAAATTTTGATTCTAGGATTTTTTTTGAAAAATACCGAAAATTTTCTTTGTGGGCCCTGACTTATTCTTGGCACAAATTTCATCCGCGCACTATGCTTAAGCTTAAGCGTAGAATTAGGTTTCTAAAAAAAAAACGTAGACTTATAAAATTGCGTGTTAAATCTTTGAGATTTAATAAAAAGTCTAAAAAAAAGTTGCTGAAAGGTAAGCGAAAATCAGCCAAGAAGGGATTTTTTAATAAAAAGTCTAAAAAAAAATATCGTGAAAAATCACTTTTTACCTATCCCAGAAAATATATTAAATTTAAATTTAATCGTCGAAAATTTTCTAGGAAGTCCACTTATCGCAGGTCCCGTCAAATTTCTCGTTTTTTGCAGATTGTTCGTCTAGCTTATAAATTTCCTCATAGTAAACGTTACTTTAAGTCTCGATTTTATGCAAAACTTAAAAAACTTAAAAAATTTGTACCTGCAGCTCGAACGGCTTACACAAGCTTTTTTCGATTTAACAAAAAACTAAGTAATTTTGACTTTTTTTTTCGACCGCGTTCTCACAAATTTTTTAAGTTTTATAGGGCTAACTCTAAGCGACTCTTTTTTACTAAGCGCCGATTGCCTAAGATTTTTTACAAAAATTTTTTTTATAAAAAAAGATTGCCGTTGGCGTACTACTTTACTCGACATAGTAAAAATATTTCTATTTTTTTTAAAACTTTTAAAAAAAGACCCTATACTTCCAGGTTTATAAAATATAAACACAGATCTAGGGTACCTTTTAGAATTAAAAGAGTTTTGAATAAACTTCGATTTTATCAGTCTAAGATCAAGCGTTCTCGTTTTTCTCGAAAGATAAATAAAAAATTTTTTTTTATTCGCCGAAAGTACGCTCTTTTTATACCTTACTTGGGTTACTTTAGGAAATTTGGTAAAAAACGTTTTATTTACAAAAAGAAAAGAAAAAAATTTTTTAGATTTTTTAAAAAATTTTTTTCTAAATTTCATTCAGTAACCGGAATCCCAAGCCCACGCTCTAAATTTTACAAAAGACATTCTTCTAGGGTTAAGTTTTTCATTCATATTTTTAGATCGGTTAACAATATGTTTGTTAATGTTAGCGCCCCCAGAGGTAGAACACTGTACGCTTATTCCGCCGGTCGTACCAATTTTCGAGGTTCCAAAAGACTAAGTCCGATCGCAATTGAAACTATGGGTAAGTCGGTTTCCCTTTTGCTAAAAAATTCTAAAATTTTGCAAGTAGGTGTCGTATTTCATACCCCTATTGACTATTTGATTCGTGCCCTTATGCGCGGTTTCCGCGCAAATATTAAATTTACTCATTTTAGATATCACATGACCAAACCTCATAATGGTTTGCGTTTGAGGGCAACTCGTCGTATCTAAATTCTAGTTTTAGGATGTGGTGTAATGGTAACATATCCGCCTTGGGAGCGGGTGCTGTGGGTTCAACTCCCGCCATCCAGAACGTAATCAGGTTGGGCATAGTTTAGGTGGTTAAAATTTTGGTTTGTGGCACCAAGGATGTGGGTTCAAGTCCCACTGCTCACCTGACAGAAACAATTAATAATTTTATTTTTTTAAACATGAGAAATTCTTTTAAAGGCTTTTTTCCTACTAATCTGCCAAAATTTCAGGTCATTAAATTTAATACAAATGGCCATAATTCTGCAATAAGGTTGAATCTTTTTTCAAATGTTAGTGCTAAGCGAGATTCGGTTTACAACGCTATAATGCTTCCGGTATTCGACAATAAGTCTTTTTACTCAAATTATACTTACAAATACTTTAATTTGAAATGGTCTAAATTTGAACAAAAAAACAACTACTGTCGATACGTTAAAACACCTTCTGCATTTCCTAATTTTCTAACAAATACAAATTATTTTATGAACGCTTTTCTAACACGTCGTAGAAAAAAAAGAGTCTACAAGCGTCGTAAAATTAGAGTTTCGGTTTACTTTAATAATAGATTTCTTCGTTCGACTAAGTCTATTTTTCGAGCTTACAGGTTGCGTCCGTTTTATGGTAAAAAAAAAACTTTTAGACTGCGAAAGAAACTTATTCGTCCTCTAGCAAAACGCAAAACCTTTAAAGTTGTTTTTTCCAAATATTGGATTCGTCGTCGCTGGTATAAATTTTCGCGGCGTCACGCCAAAAACCGTAAATTTTATCGTTTCGGTAAGCCCAAATTGAAAAATAAAAAAACAAATAAAAATACTTTTTATTTTAAAAAGCGAACCTATAGGTTTAGAGTTTTTAGACTTTTCGGTTTTAAAAAAAATCTAAAAAAAATACTATATGCAAGAAGGTACGCTTACCTTAAAACCCGAAAGTTTAGAAAATTTAGAAATGTTAGTTATAAATCGTCTCTTTTGCTCAGTTACAGAACAAAAATCTTTTCAAAAAGGGTATTTAAATTGCAATTTTTTAAACGATTGGTTAAAAAAATCATTAAACGTAAGTACTTTTTTAAATACCTAGGACATAAGCTTGCTTATAAAGTTCGTTCAAGAATTTTTTTTAACAAATTTGGAATTCTTAGATTCTTGGGTTTTAAAAATCATCTACTTAAGACTTACTTTCACCTAGTTCAGCGTTTTGACCGAAAAGTTAAAAATAATTCTAATTTTCTAAGCACTTCGTCAAGTTTTTTCAGTCATTTGTTTACTTATCCGCAAAAACTTCTTTCCTCAAAAAACAATTTTTATTTTAAATTTTTTTCAGCCTATAACCTTTTGAAAAATAAAAAATTGAAACGTTTTAAAAATTATTTTAATCTTAATCTAAAGCAATATTACTACTTTTTTAAAGTATTTAATGATTTTTTTTCTATAATTTCAATTTTCAGGTTGAATTTTTTGCCATTTAAGTTCGAGCTTTCCAAGAAAAAATTTTTTAAAAAATTTGAATCAAGAATTTCCGCTTTGCAATATTTGCAAAGGCGTAAGTTGGCAAGAAATTTGAGATTTTGTACGTATTTTTTCTTGTTTATCCGAGTTATTCAACTAAAGCGGGGCACTAAATTTTATCGTCGAATTATTAAAAAGCTAATGAAGTTTATTTATCGTCGTTCGAAATCGGGCAGAATACTCTTTTTTTTGCCTTTTGTTCTAAACAAATTTATTTACTTCGGTTTGCTCAGCCATTTTAACCCTAACATTTATCTTCGTGACCCGTCTAAGTTTAATGATTTCTATTCTTCTAAGCTTCGCAAATCTAAGTTTACTCTACATAATAAAATTTAATCTATGCCGCAACTTGACTTTTTCAGTATCGCAAACCAATTTACTTGGGGTATCGTTTACTTTGCTATTTTTTACTTTTTGATAAATTACTTTATTGTTCCTACAATTTTTGCTTCTATTTTTGCACGTGAATATTTTATTAAAAATTCTAGCTCAGACAATTTTGAAAATATTTATTATAGCTTTACAGCTTTTTTTATTTTCAACGTTTTTTTGACCGAGTTGGCTAATTCTAATTCTGAAATTCTTTCCGAGATTAGTAACCTTAACTTTAATAATTTTGTAGTCGTTTCAAAATTGATTGAATTTGAAATTGCTGACCTAAGTTTTCCTGTTTTTGAAGACTTTGATACAAATTAATACTTATTTTTTCTACTAATATGAAGTTCTCCTTTTCAAGCCTTTCTTCAAATATTCTTAATTATTTTTGGGATATCACTAAAAATGTAACTTTGTCTATCTATTTCCTTGCTGATTCAACTATTTTGTTCTTTCTTTTTTTTTTCAGCTATCTCGAAAGCTTGGTACTTTCTTTCTTTTCCAGAAATCTTCCGGCTTCCTTGAGTAGCCTTTCTACTTTTTTTATTTTTTTTCTAAACTCCCGCTATTCGCAAGTCAATTCATTTTATCTTAATTTTTTGAGTTATTTGAATCTAAATCAATTTGCAAAAGCAACATCTGACGTTTTGATTTTTGTAGCGCTTTATAGTTTTTTCTCTATTTACCTTTTTACGGGCTCAGCTTCAGTTGCTTTTTCTAATGAGGGTTTGTGGCTTTCCGTTCTAAGTCTAGCCGTTATTTATTTTTTTTACTATTTGCGTACCTTGGACAATGCCGGCAAGGACGCAATCTCAATTGAGATTGATGCTCTGAAAAAACTTATGCTAAAAAATTCTGAATTGGCAAATGAGGTTTCTTCTCTTGAGGATTCCACAATTACATTTCAGATGCAGGTTATCGCAATTATCGAAGCATGGTTTGTAGTAATTTCTAATTTTGTAGACCACATGGACTCGGATTCTTCTTCTGTTGTTCAGATTGAGGTTTTGGTTGATTCTGTCTTTGCGGATCACCTAAAAGATTTGAGTAATTTGTTTATTTCAAGGGAAAATCTTAATAAAGTAATTAGCTTGAAAGATTTTAATGAAGAGGTCGTTTCTGAAGTTTTCGATAGTAATAATTAATACTTTTTTTTATGTTTGAAATTTACAATTTTTTTATCTATTTTTTGATTGGTTTGGTTATTACTTTGATTCTAAATTTTGGATTTGGTCAACTAAATATTAATACCACCAATTTTGATTACGAAAAATTTTCAGCCTACGAGTGTGGATTTGATCCATTTGAGCATACCAGATTTAGTTTTGACGTTCGGTTTTACCTTATCGCAATTTTTTATATTATTTTCGATCTTGAAGTTATCTTTTTCTTTCCTCTTTCAATTTCTATTAATTACTTGTATGGTTTGGACTTTTTGTTTACCCTTTCATTTATTTTTTTTCTTTTTTTGGGCGTCGTTTACGAGTTCTGGAAAGGTAAGCTTGATTGGTCCAGAGGTTAAACAATAACTTTTTTCTTCTTTTTATGGAAATTCTACTTCAACTTCAACAAATTTTCCCAAAGGATATTGCGACAACTATTTTTTACCCTGGTTTTGGTAAAGTTCGAAACTCCTATGTTTTGGTTCTTAAGTCTCGTTCGCCTTCTCTTCTAAACTTTTTGTCTAAATCTTACCAATTTCAGTTTTCATATTTTATTGACGAGTTTGCGTCTGATGAAATTTCTTTGCCTAAAAGATTTAAAGTTTTTTTGTACCTCAGATCTCTTGACTCCGAAATTTTTATTGTTTCTCCCCTTTCTTTGGATCATAATTTCGTTTGGACCGCTGAAGAGGTTTTTTGTGGTTCTAACTGGGCTGAGCGCGAAATTTATGATCTTTACGGTATTTACTTTTATAATCATTCCGATCTTCGTAGAATTCTTACAGATTACGGGTTTGAGGGGTTTCCTCTTCGAAAAGATTTTCCTGTTAGCGGTTACGTTCAAATCCGTTACGATGAAGTTCTAAAACGAATCGTTTCTGAACCGATTGAACTTTCACAAGAATATAGGTTTTTTGAGTTTAATAATCCTTGGGTTGGCAAAAATGCTTGAAACTAAAAATTTTAATATTAATTTTGGTCCGCAGCATCCTGCTGCTCATGGAGTTTTGCGACTCGTAGTTGAGCTATCCGGTGAGTCAGTTGTTCGTTCCGAACCTCACATTGGTTTGTTGCATCGAGGCACAGAGAAACTTATTGAGTACAAGACTTACGTTCAAGGTTTGCCTTACTTCGACCGACTTGACTATGTTTCAATGATAGCCCAGGAGCATGCTTATTGTTTGGCTATCGAAAACCTTCTTGGACTGGTGGTTCCTATTCGCGCTAAATACATTCGTACGCTTTTTCTAGAATTGACTCGCCTACTAAATCATCTTCTTGCAGTTAGCACTCATGCTCTTGATGTGGGCGCTCTTACTCCATTTTTGTGGGCTTTTGAAGAACGCGAAAAACTTATGGAATTTTATGAAAGGGTTTCTGGTGCACGTATGCATGCTGCTTACTTTAGGCCTGGCGGCGTCTCCGAGGATATTCCTGCTGGCATGCTTGAAGATATTTATAAATTTTCCAAGGCTTTTAGTCGCCGTGTTGATGAGTTTGAAGAAATGCTAACTAATAACCGAATTTGGAAAAATAGATTGATTGGTGTCGGTGTAGTCCCGCTTACAAAAGCTCTAGAGTTTGGCTTTAGCGGTCCAATGTTGCGGGGATCGGGTTTTGGCTGGGATTTGCGTAAAATTATACCTTATGAAGTTTATGATTCAACTAATTTTTCTATTTTTGTTGGTACTTATGGCGATTGTTATGATAGGTACCTTGTTAGACTTTACGAAATGCGTGAAAGTTTGAATATTATTGACCAGCTTATTTCTTCCGTGCCTTCGGG